>ENA-OPCD01000985-OPCD01000985.1-human-gut-metagenome-genome-assembly--contig:-NODE-985-length-23063-cov-3.001391_pt1 | contig 23063 bp, 15 predicted proteins | sample MGYA00241560_ERZ501471 | MGnify/ENA primary metagenome ERZ501471 (study PRJEB25962, sample SAMEA2042578) | human gut metagenome | biome: human gut; feature: human-associated habitat; material: faeces...
GCGCGCCTAATCGGCCGCGTGGCAGAGATCAACGACGATGTGTACGCCGTAGCCGGTGGTGCCGGCAGCAAGGGCACCGGCGGCTTTACAACGAAAATTCGGGCGGCGGAGATCGCCACCGGCGCCGGTATTCCGGTGATTATTATGAATGGAGAGCGACCCACGGCTATTTATAAGGTGTTGGACGGGCAGCCCATCGGCACCTATTTTGAAGCGAACAGCAGGTGAATGCAATGGATGAAAAGATGAGAGAAATGGGGATCCGTGCGAAGCACGCAGCCGGCGTGCTGGCTACCCTGACAACAGAGGAAAAGAATGCAGGGCTGCTGGCGATTGCTGATGCGCTGCGGGCGCGGCAGACAGAGATTATGGCTGGATTTGGAAGCCGGTAAGGCAAACGGTATGTCCCCGGCACTGCTGGATCGGCTGGCACTAAACGGCGACCGGATCGAGAGTATGGCCCAGGGCTGCCAGGATGTGGCGGACCTGCCGGACCCCTGCGGTCGCGTGCTGGAGAGCCAGACCCGCCCCAACGGCCTGTATATGGAAAAGGTTAGCGTGCCTATCGGGGTCATCGGCATTGTGTATGAGGCTCGGCCTAATGTAACGGTGGACGGCGCCGCTCTATGCTTAAAAAGCGGCAACGCCGTGATTCTGCGGGGTGGCAAAGAGGCCATTCACTCCAATCGTATGCTGGCTCAGGTGATGCGGGATGCCCTATTTAACGCAGGCATTGTGCAGGACGCTGTGGCGCTGGTGCAGGACACCTCCCGGGCTTCTGCTACGGAGATGATGCATATGAAGGGCTATATCGACTGCCTGATCCCCCGGGGGGGCAAGGGACTGATCGCTGCCGTGTGCGAGAATGCCACTGTGCCGGTGATCGAGACCGGCTCCGGCAACTGCCATATTTATGTGGACGCCACGGCGGATGTGGATATGGCGGCAGACATTATCTTTAACGCCAAGACCCAGCGGATCGGCGTATGCAACGCCTGTGAGAGCCTGGTGATCCACCGGGATATTATTGACCACGCCCTGCCGGCCATTAAGTTGCGGCTGGACGAAAAGAATGTGGAAATGCGGGGCGACGCCCGAGCCATGCAGGCCTGCGACGGCTTGGTGCCCGCCACGGAAGAAGATTTTTATACCGAGTATTTGGATTATATTATCAGCGTAAAGACGGTGAAGAGCGTGGACGAGGCCATTGACTTTATCAATGTGCACTCCACCGGCCACAGCGAGGCCATCATCACCCGGGACGAGGAGAGCGCGCGCCGCTTTTTGCAGCGGGTGGACTCTGCGGCGGTGTATGTGAACGCCTCCACCCGATTTACCGACGGGGCGGAGTTTGGCCTGGGGGCGGAGATCGGAATCTCTACCCAAAAGCTGCACGCCCGCGGTCCCATGGGTCTGCGTGCCCTGACTACCACTAAATACTTGATCTTTGGCAACGGACAGGTGCGATAAAATGAACCAGACAGTAGAAAAAGAGCGGCTGCGCCGGCGAAAGCAAAATCAGCGCCGTGCCCGCACCAAGCGCTTTTTTATGGTGCTGGGTGTGCTGGTGGTGGCACTGGCGGCCTTTCTGATTACCGTCAAGATCTGCAAGCCGGATTTTGATTTTTCCCTTTTGGTGCCGGACAAGGTTGTGACCTTTGTGCAGGAGAATGTGCTGGGTCACACCACCACGGCACCCACTACGCAGGCACCTACTGCGCCGACCACTACGGAGAAACCGACTTACGCCGATTACAAGGATGCCTCCGCTTTTGCGTTTGACACTTCCAAGCAAGGTAGTCAGGTGGGCAATATTCTGAATAAAACCCATGGGGCAGTGACCTTTAATGGTGCGTATATCTATTTTGCCGCACCGGGTCAGGGTATTTACCGCTTTGCGCCGACAGAGGAGACCACCACCAAGGTGAAGGGCGTGAAAAATGCCTGCTGCCTGAATATTATGGGCGATTTCCTCTACTATATTGATAAAGACAGCAAAAAGCTGCAAAAACTTTCCGTCTCCGGCGGCAATGCCGTGACTTTGCTCCCCGACGCGCGCCGGGCCTACGGCTACAACGATCGGCTGTTTTGCCTGACCGGCGACTCTCTGTACACCGTGACGGCGGCAGGGGACAAGACCTTGCTTTATACAGCGGGGGCAGACAAAAAACTGGCGCTGGTTGGCATTTCGCTTACCGATGTGTATTTTACGGAGACGGACAACCTGACCGGCGAGGTGGAGTACCTGACCGTGGGGCAAACCGGCGGCAACAGCACCCACTTTCGTGCCGCAACGGAGAAGGACGAAGTACGTTCTATGGCGCTGGAAAACGGCTATTTCTACTATTATCAGCGCCGGTCGGAGGACAAGTATGATCTGGTTCGCCAAAAGTTCGGCAGCCAAAAGACCGTGACCTTGCTGGAGCATGTGCGTTCCACCGATTACCCGGTGGTGTACGGCAACCGGCTGTATTATACCGATTATAAGAGCGGAGCCGCCCGGGCAATGGAGCTGAATATGAACTCCGGCGCCAAAAAGGTGATGCTCACCGCCTCTGGTGCGGACAAGTCCGGCACCGTAGCAGTGGCCTGCGGCTATCAGTATATCTTTTTGATCGGCAAAAAGACAGAGAGCGGCGGCAGTGTGTACCGCGCCTCCTGCATTTACACCTCTGCCTCGGCAGACAATACCATGGACTTCCGCAGCGGAAAATGGTCCTACTAATTCCTGGGAGTAAAGGAACGAAACACAGTGGATAAGTACAAAAAACTCGCTTCCAATACCATTATTTTTGCCATTGGCACCTTTTCGTCTAAAATTCTGTCGTTTTTGCTGATGCCCTTTGTCACCCGTATGATGACCACGGGCAGCTACGGCGCGGCAGATCTGATCCAGCAGACGGGCAATGTGATCATACCCATTGCCTTTTTGTGCGTCAACTCGGCAGCTCTGCGCTTTTCTATGGACAAGGCGGAGCGCAAGAGCGATGTGTTTACCGTAGGCGTGCGGGTGACCTTGGTGGGCTTTTTTGCCTTTCTGTTGTTTGCGTACCCGATCAGTCTAATTAAAATCAACGACTTTAAGCTGGGCGATTACCTGGTGCTCATTTATGTGTTTGTGCTCACCTCCGGCTTTCGCCAGCTGTGCCAGCAGTTTGTGCGCGGCTCCGGTCATGTAAAGTTGTTTGCCATTGACGGTATTTTGGCTACCGTGACCTATCTGCTGTTTACCATGCTGTTCTTGGGCGTGTTTAAGTGGGGGGTTACCGGCTATATTTTGGCCATCGTGGCGTCGGACTTCTGCTCTGTGCTGTTCTTTACCGTAACTGCTAAGCTGTACCGTTATGTGCGCTTTAAGGGCGTGCGCCGCCAGACCGGGCGGGATATGCTGCGCTACTGCGTGCCCATGATCCCTACCATTATCTTGTGGTGGATCATCAATGTGTCTGACCGCTATATGGTTACTTATTTTGTTGGCTCTTCTGCCAACGGTCTGTATTCCGCCGCGTCTAAGATCCCTAATTTGGTGATTATGTGCGCATCTGTTTTTACAGACGCCTGGCAACTGTCTGCGGTGGATGAGTATAACAATAAAGATACCGCCCGGTTTTTCTCCAAGATCTTTCGAGTGTACTGTGGCGGCACCTTCTTTGTGGCTTCTTTCCTGATTTTGACTTGTAAGATTATTACAAAAGTTTTGGTGGCAGACGCGTATTTTGACTCTTGGCAGTATGTGCCGGTACTGATCATCTCTACCGTATTCTCCTGTCTGGTGAACTTTTTGGCCTCTATCTATATGGCGGAGAAAAAGAATATTATGGCGATGGTAACTGCCCTCACCGGTGCAGTCACCAATGTGGTGCTGAACCTGATTTTGATTCCCCGTATGGGTGCCAACGGTGCGGCCGTTGCCACTGCCTGCGCCTTTGTGGTCGTGTTCCTGACCCGCAGTCGGGATACGCGCCGATTCATTAAGATCAACTACCAGCCGGTGGTGCTTACCTGCCAAACCGTGGTGCTGGTGGCCCAAACGGTGGCGGCGCTGTGCTTGCAGGGCGTGTGGTTCTATGTGGCAGAGGCACTGCTGTTTGCCCTGATGTTGGGAATGAACTGGTATCAGGTGGTAGAACTGTACAAACTGGTGACGACCAAGATGCTGTCCAAACTGAAAAAGCCGAAAACAGAGGAAGAATAAGAGAAATGTTTCGTGCATAGGCTCTTTTAGCGGCTTGGTATTGAATTACAGACGATTTTAGTATATAATCTACAAATGGAACACGATTATTTGCGTGATTTGTAATAATTTTTGGAGGTTTTGTATGAAATCAACGATTTCTGTGGCGCAAGCAAAGCGACGGATCAACGACAAACTCAGTCACTTCTTCGGCGTTACGCCGGCAGACGCCACCAATGAACAATATTATAAGGCTGTGGCCATGATCCTGCGGGAGATGCTCAGCGAAAAAAACAGCCAGTTCCGCCATCAGGCTGAGAGCCAGGACTCTAAGCAGATCTATTATCTGTGTATGGAATTTTTAATGGGGCGTTCCTTGAAGAACAACTTGTATAACCTGGGTCTGACTGAGACTTTTGAAAAGGCACTGGCCGGCTTTGATGTAAAGCTGGAGCAACTGTACGATGAGGAGCCGGATGCCGGTTTGGGCAACGGCGGTTTGGGTCGTCTGGCTGCCTGTTATCTGGACGGTTTGGCCTCTGACGGCTATCAGTCTATGGGCTATTCCATTCGGTATGAGGCCGGTATTTTTAAGCAGAAGCTGGTAGACGGCTGGCAGACGGAGCTGCCGGACTTTTGGCTGCCCGGCGGAGAGGTTTGGTTAGTGCCCCGTGAGGAGCGCGCCCAGACTGTCAGTTTTGAGGGCTGGGTCGATGAAAGCTGGGACGGTGAGTACCATACCGTCACTATGCGGGATTGCAACACCGTGATCGCTGTGCCCTATGATATGTATGTAAGTGGTCTGGGTGACGGTGTGGCTCGTTTGCGCCTGTGGGCGGCTCGCAAGCCTGCACTGGATATGAGTCTGTTTAATCAGGGCGAGTATATTAAGGCTATGGAACAGTCTGCCATGGCAGAGACCATCAGTAAGGTGCTGTATCCGGCAGATAACACGCCGGAGGGCAAGTCTCTGCGCCTGCGCCAGCAGTATTTCCTGGTGTCCGCCTCTGTGCAGGATATTATTCACCGTCACCTGTCCAAGTACGGCACGCTGGATAATCTGCCGGAGAAGGTGGCAATCCATATTAACGATACCCACCCCACTTTGGCCATTCCGGAGCTGATGCGCATTATGCTGGACGAGTGCGGCTATGATTGGGACTCTGCCTGGAAACTGGTAACCGACACGATGGCGTACACCAACCACACGGTGATGAAAGAGGCGCTGGAGTGCTGGAGCGAGGACCTGTACAAGCGCCTGCTGCCCCGTATTTATGAGATCACCAAGGAGATCGACAACCGCTTCCGTGCCTTTGTTTGGGGCGCTACCCATGACGCAGACAAGGTGGAGCGTATGGCCGTGATCTCTTGCGGCGCCGTGCGTATGGCCAACCTGTGCGTGGCCGGCTCTCACAGCGTCAACGGCGTGTCTGCTTTGCATAGCGAGATTTTGAAGGACACGGTGTTCCACGACTTCTACACCATCACCCCGGCCAAGTTTACCAATGTAACCAACGGCATTGCCTTCCGCCGCTGGCTGTGTCAGTCCAACCCGCAGCTGACCGATTATTTAACGGAGCTGATCGGTGACGACTTTATTAAGCACAGCGACCGCCTGCTGACCCTGCGGGACTACAAGGATGACCCGGCAGTGCTGGACCAGCTGCAAAAGATCAAGCGCGCCAACAAAGAGCGCTTTGCCAAGGTGGTGAAGAAGCAGAACGGCGTGGTGCTGGACCCGGATTCCATCTTTGATGTGCAGGTGAAGCGCCTGCACGAGTATAAGCGCCAGCAGCTGAATGTACTGAACATTATTGCGCAGTACCAGGCGCTGAAAGAAAATCCGAATATGGACTTTACTCCCCGGACTTATATTTTTGCTTCCAAGGCAGCCCCGGGTTACTACATGGCTAAGAAAATCATTCAGCTGATTGACGCTTTGGCTCATGTGGTGAATAATGACCCGGATACCAAGGATAAGCTGAAAGTGGTGTTTATGGAGGACTACTCCGTGTCTTTAGCAGAGGTGCTGATGCCTGCTGCGGACATCAGTGAGCAGATTTCGCTGGCCGGCACGGAGGCATCCGGCACCGGCAATATGAAGTTGATGCTCAACGGCGCCGTTACTCTGGGCACCCTGGATGGCGCCAATGTGGAGATCTGCAACGCCGTAGGGGAGGACAATATCTTCCTGTTTGGTATGAAAACGCCGGACGTGGAGGCTCTGCGCCGCAGCGGCTATCACCCCATGAACTATGTGACCAATAACCCAGCGTTAAAGAACGCCATTGATATGATCCAGTATGGCGTGAACGGCAAGGACTTTAGTGAGATTACCTCCTCACTGATCAATGTGGACCCGTATATGGCGCTGGCAGATTTTGCTGATTATCAAAACGCCCAGCGGCGCTCGGCACAGGTGTATGCTGACAAGACCGCCTTTGCCAAGATGAGCCTGATGAATATCAGCGGTGCAGGCATTTTCAGCGCAGACCGTGCCGTGCAGGAATATGCGGAGAATATTTGGCACACCCACCCGGTGGTTGTAGCGCAGCCCCGGCCTCAAAAGGCGGCGGCTGCTGCGGAGAAGCCCGCCGAGAAGCCGGCGAAGAAACCCGCAGCCAAAAAGCCTGCGGCCAAAAAGTCTGCTACAAAGAAAACCACCAAGAAGAAATAAATCTGCTTGCGGCAGGCGCAGGGCAATGCCTGCGTCTGCCGCTTTTTACTGTTTAAGAGAGGAAAAATATGCTGATCTTCAACGCCAGAGACCCACAGTACAAGTCGCCCATCCGCGCCGTGGCAACGGATGAGCCGGTGCATCTGCGGCTGGTGGTCTCGCGGGATATGCATTGCTCCGGCGCCCGGTTGGTGGTTACCAAGGACGGCGAAACGCCGGTGTCTTACGGTATGTTTTGGGCCGGTATGTGCGGCACGGAGGCAGAGTATTGGGAACTGCATTTTGCCGCTACCACCCCGGGGCTGTATTTTTATCATTTTGAATTGGACACCCCCTGGGGAATGCATTTTGTGCGCAACGCCGGGGGCGGCAAAGGGGATTTTCTGCCGGACGGCGCGGATTTTCAGCAAACGGTGTATGATAAGGATTTTCAAACGCCGGCCTTTTTGCGAGGTGGACTGATCTATCAGATCTTTCCGGATCGGTTTTACAATTCCGGCGCGCCAAAGACCGGCGTGCCTGCCACCCGGGTGCGGCGTAACTGGGGGGAGGAGCCTTTTTGGGACGAGGCCCAGATGAACGGCCTTTGGAACAACGATTATTTCGGCGGCGACCTGAAAGGCATTGCGGAGAAGCTGCCGTATATTGCCAAGCTGGGCGTGACCGCGATTTATTTGAATCCGATTTTTGAGGCCCATTCCAACCATCGGTACGATACCGGGGATTATGAAAAGATCGACCCTATGTTAGGTGATGCAGAGGACTTAAAATATCTGTGCACCCAGGCGAAAAAACTGGGGATCGGTGTGATTTTAGACGGCGTGTTCAGCCACACCGGGCGGGATTCCAAGTATTTTAATTACTATGGTCATTACCCCACGGTGGGCGCCTATAACAGCCCGGACAGCCCCTATTACAGCTGGTACCAATTTGGCAAGGATCGGGACGATTACAAGTCCTGGTGGGGCATTCGCCTGCTGCCGGAGATCCGTGAGGAGGAGCCGTCTTATCGGGACTATATTTGCGGTGAGAACGGCATCCTTCGCCGTTGGATGCGCTGCGGCATCAGCGGCTGGCGGTTGGATGTGGCGGATGAGCTGCCGGATGTGTTCCTGGACGACCTGCGCCGGGCTGTAAAAAGCGAGGACCCGGACGCCATCATTATCGGCGAGGTGTGGGAGGACGCCACCACCAAGTTTGCCTATGGACAGCGGCGGCGTTATCTGCTGGGAAATCAGCTGGACAGTGTGATGAATTATCCCTTTGCCGCGGCGATCTTGCACTTTGTGCGCTACGGCGGCGGTCAGGCGTTTTTGGACGCCATCTTGTCTATTACCGAGCATTATCCGCCCCAGGTGACGGCGGTGCTGATGAACCATATCGGCACCCACGATACTCTGCGGGCGATTACCGCATTGGCCGGACCGGATTGTACCGGCCAAGGGCGGGCTTGGCAGCATCGCAACAATACCCTGTCCGGGGCGGATTATGCCCGCGGGGTGCAGCTGCTGAAGTTGGCTTCTTTCCTGCAATATACTTTGCCCGGCGTACCCTCTCTATATTACGGAGATGAGGTGGGTGTGCAGGGCATGAAAGACCCCTTCAACCGGGGCTGTATGCCTTGGGCGCACCAGGATCGGGATTTACTGCATTGGTATCAGCGGCTGGGCCAAATGCGTCGGGGTTGCAAAGCGTTGGCTGAGGGCACATTTGTGCCGGTACAGGGTGACCTGGGCGGCGTGTGCTATGAACGCCAAAGCGACGGTGCCCGCCTGCTGGCGGCAGTGAACCGCACATCTGAGCCGAAGACCTTTGCCGTGGATCCGGTGTGGGACAATGCTTATGCCTTTTTTGACGATACCTGCATGGACGGCCGGTTAACCGTTTCTCCCATGTCAGTCGCTTTGCGTACCAGACAATAAAACCTTGCCACTCGGTTTTGCCGGAAATGCTTATATTATATATAATAAATTATAAATTAGCGGTTGAATGTGGGCGGGTGTGTGTGTTATAATAGCAGAGTTAATGTGGGTCAGTAGATACTGTACCCAAATTCCGCGAAAGGAAGATTTAAGAATTATGGCTTACAGAACCCATAACTGTAATCAGCTGACCTTTGACCAGCTGAACCAAACTGTTTCTCTGGCCGGGTGGGTAGATACCATCCGCGATCACGGCGGCGTGATCTTTGTTGATCTGCGCGACGAGTACGGCGTGACCCAGGTGGTGTTCCACGACGACGCGCTGCTGAAGGGCGTTCGTAAGGAGAGCGTCATCTCCGTGACCGGTAAGGTCGTAAAGCGTGACCCGGAGACGGTGAATAAAAAGATTGCTACCGGCGAGCTGGAAGTGCATGTGACGGAAGTGACCGTGCTGGGCGAATGTACCCGCACGCTGCCTTTTGAGATCTCCGAGTCCAAGGACACCCGTGAGGATGTACGGCTTCAGTACCGCTTTTTGGATCTGCGTAATCCCCAGGTGCATGAGAGCATTCTCTTCCGCAGTAAGGTAGTCGCTTTCCTGCGGCAGAAAATGACGGAAATGGGCTTTACGGAAATCACCACCCCCATTTTGACCTGTTCCTCTCCGGAGGGTGCCCGGGACTATATCATTCCCTCCCGTAAGCACGAGGGCAAGTTTTATGCGCTGCCCCAGGCGCCCCAGCAGTTCAAACAGCTGCTGATGACCTCCGGCTTTGACCGGTATTTCCAAATTGCGCCCTGCTTCCGTGATGAGGACGCCAGAGCGGACCGCTCTCCCGGCGAGTTTTATCAGCTGGATTTTGAAATGGCCTTTGCCACCCAGGAAGATGTGTTTGCCGTGGCGGAAGAGGTGCTGTATGACACTTTCACCAAATTCTCTGATAAGAAAGTGACCCCGGCGCCCTTTGTGCGTATTCCTTACGCCGAGTCCATGCTGAAATACGGCACGGACAAGCCGGATTTGCGCAACCCGCTGATCATCCATGATCTGACCGAATATTTCAGTACCGTCGAGTTTAAGCCCTTTAAGGGCCGTCCGGTGCGAGGCATCGTGGTGCCGAACTGTGCAGGGCAGTCTAAGGGCTGGTACGAAAAAATGCTGGCTTTTGCCATGGATATTGGCATGAAGGGCTTGGGCTACATCACCGTTCAAGAGGACGGCAGCTATAAAGGCCCCATTGACAAGTTCCTGTCTCCCGAGAAGAAAGAGGAACTGCGCACCATGCTGGACCTGAAAACGGATGACACCCTGTTCTTTATTTGCGACAACATTCGGATCGTCAATGACCTTGCCGGTCAGATCCGTACCGAGTTAGGTCGTCGCCTGGATTTGATCGACAAGGATCGGTTCGACTTGTGCTTTATCACCGACTTCCCCATGTTTGAGCGGGACGATGACGGCAAGCTGATCTTTACGCACAATCCGTTCTCTATGCCCCAGGGCGAGATGGACGCGCTGCTGCACCAGGAGCCCACGGAGATCAAGGCTTATCAGTACGACATTGTGTGTAACGGCGTGGAGCTGTCCTCCGGCGCTGTGCGTAACCACCGCCCGGATGTGATGATCAAGGCCTTTGAGATGGCCGGTTATACTGCCCAGGATGTGGAAGAGAAGTTTGGCGCGCTGTTTAACGCATTCCATTACGGCGCACCGCCCCATGCAGGAATGGCGCCCGGCGTAGACCGGCTGATCATGTTGCTGCGGGATGAGGACAACATTCGCGAGGTAATCGCATTTCCTATGAACTCCAATGCCCAGGATATGCTGCTGGGCGCACCTAACACCGTTAGCGAAATGCAGCTGCGAGAGGCACACATTAAGCTGCGCCGCCCGGCACCGAAAGCGTAACGGAGCGTATAGAACGATAGATAGATCGAGGTTAGCGTATGAAGATCACACCGGAACTGATCCAGTATCTGGAGAGTTTGGCCAGAATTGAATTGACCCCTGCGGAGGAAGCCACCGTTGGCGACCAGTTGCAGGAACTGCTTACTTATATCGACACCTTGAGCCAACTGGACACCGACGGGGTAGAGGCCAAGAGCCACTGCTTCCCGGTGACCAATGTGTTCCGCAAGGACCAGGTGGAGGTGCACATGACCCCGGAAGAAGTGGTGGCCAATGCACCGGAGAGCCAGGACGGCGCCTTTGTGGTGCCTAAGACGGTAGAGTAAGGAGGGCGCAGCATGAATGTTTTTGAATGGAGCGCAGCTGAGCTGGCGCAAAAGATAAAAGCAGGCGAGCTGTCTGCGCCGGAGGCGGTAGAGGCTGTCACCGCTGCCATTGACAGCAAGGACAGCACTTATAACTGCTACACCTCACTGAATAAAGAGGCTGCTTTGCAGCAGGCTGAGACGGTACAGAGCCGGATCGACGCCGGGGAGGCATTGTCCCCGCTGGCCGGTGTGCCTATCGGTATCAAAGATAATATCTGTACCAAAGGTCAGCTGACCACCTGTGCGTCTAAGATTCTCACCGGCTTTAAGCCGCCTTATAACGCAACGGTGATTGAAAAGCTGCACGCTGCGGGCATGATCCCTCTGGGCAAGCTGAATATGGACGAGTTTGCCATGGGCTCCACCACGGAGACTTCCTTTTACGGTGCAACCAAAAATCCCTGGAACACGGACCGGGTGCCCGGCGGTTCCTCCGGCGGCGCAGCAGCGGCTGTGGCAGCCAAGGAGGCAGTTGTGGCGCTGGGTTCTGACACCGGCGGCTCTATTCGTCAGCCTTGTTCATTCTGCGGTGTGACCGGACTGAAGCCCACTTACGGCGCAGTCAGCCGGTATGGTCTGATCGCTTATGCTTCTTCTTTGGATCAGATTGGACCCATTGCCCGTTCGGCTGCGGATGTGGCGGCGGTGTTTGATGTGATCCGGGGCAAGGATCCCAAGGACGGCACCTCTATGACTGGCGGCCGGTTGGATCTGAACGCTGTGTGGAACGCCAAGGATGTGCAGGGCAAGAAGATTGGTATTCCGGAGGATTACTTCGGCGAGGGTATTGACCCGCAGGTGGCCGCCGCTGTGCGCGCCGCTGCCGACACACTGACCGATTTGGGCGCCACGGTAGAGACCTTTTCTCTCCCCATTGTGAAGTACGCCATTCCCACTTATTATATTATCGCCTGCGCCGAGGCCTGCTCCAATCTGTCCCGGTTTGACGGCATTAAATACGGCTACAAATCGCCGGAGGCGCACTCTCTGCGAGAAGTTTACTTTAAGTCCCGCTCCGAGGGCTTCGGTATGGAAGTGAAAAAGCGCATCATGCTGGGCAACTTTGTACTTTCCAGCGGCTACTTTGACGCTTATTATAAGAAAGCCTTGCAGGCCAAGGGTCTGATCTGTCAGGCCTTTGACGACGCCTTTAAGGCCTATGACTTTTTGCTGGGGCCGGTGGCACCCACTACGGCGCTGCCTATGGGTCAGGGACTGTCCGACCCGCTGGCTATGTACCTGGGTGACATTTATACGGTTATGATCAACATTGCCGGTTTGCCCTCCCTGGCGCTGCCCTGCGGGTTTGACACCCAGGGTATGCCGGTAGGTATGCAGCTGATCGGTCGTCCTTTTGAAGAGGAGACCATTCTTTGCGCTGGTCATGCGTTCCAGAGCGTGACCGACTATCACAAGCAGTCCCCGGTAACGGAAAAGGAGGCGCTGTAATGGAATACAATACCGTTTGCGGTTTGGAGGTCCATACGGAACTTTCCACCAAGACCAAGATTTTTTGCAACTGCTCTACGGCGTTTGGCGGCGAACCCAACAGCCATGTTTGTGAGATTTGCGCCGGTATGCCGGGCACACTGCCGGTGGTGAATGAGCGCGTGGTGGAATACGCGGTGCGCACCGGTTTGGCTACCAACTGCACCATCACCCGGTACAATAAATTTGACCGTAAGAATTATTTTTATCCCGATTTGCCCAAAGCATACCAGATTAGCCAGCTGTATCTGCCCATTTGTCAAAATGGCTATGTGGAGATCACGGACCAAATCAACGGTGGCACCAAGAAAGTGCGGATCAAGGAGATCCACATGGAGGAGGACGCCGGCAAGCTGGTGCACGATGAGTGGAGCGACTGCACGCTGGTGAACTACAATCGCTGCGGCGTGCCGCTGCTGGAGATTGTGTCCGAGCCGGATATTGCCTGCGCCGATGAGGCGGTAGAGTATGTGGAAAAGCTGCGGGCCATCTTGCAGTTCTGCGGTGTGTCTGACTGCAAAATGCAGGAGGGTTCTCTGCGGGCGGATGTAAATGTGTCTGTGATGCCGGTGGGCGCTACTGAGTACGGCACCCGCACGGAGATGAAAAATATTAACTCCTTCCGCGCCATTCATAACGCCATTGAGAGCGAGGCTCAGCGCCAGATCGAGGTGATCGAGGACGGTGGCGCCGTAACGCAGGAGACCCGCCGTTGGGACGACGCCAAGGGCACCAGCTACGCTATGCGCAGCAAGGAGGACGCCCAGGATTATAAGTATTTCCCGGAGCCGGATCTGCCGCCCATCGAATTGTCGGACGAATACATTGACACCATTCGCCAGCAGTTGCCGGAACTGCCGGAGGCCAAAAAGGCTCGGTATAAGAGCGAGTATGGCTTGACGGATTATGATACGGATATGATCTGCTCTTCTGTATCTTATGTGCGGCTGTTTGAGCGCACGGTGGAGATCACCGGCAATCCCAAGGACAGCGCCCACTGGATTATGGGCGAGGTGATGAAGCTCCTCAACGACAGCCAAACCCTGCCGGAGGATATGCACTTTAACCCGGACGCTCTGGGTCGTATCATTCAGCTGCAAAATGGCAACAAGATCAGCCGGGACAGCGCTAAGAAAGTGCTGGCTGCCGTGTTTACAGATAATGTAGATCCGGACGAATATGTGAAGCAGAACCAAATGGAAATGGTCAGCGACACCGGCGCCATTCGCAAGGTGGTCGAGGATGTGCTGGCACAGAATGAAAAAGCCGTCAATGAGTACAAGGGCGGCAAGGCTGCTTCCTTCAACTTCCTGATCGGCCAGTGTATGCGCGCGTTACGCGGCAAGGCGCCGGCGGCGGAGGTTACCAAGATCTTAAAAGAAATTCTTGGCTAAGCGATAAAGTACAACATCTCGGATATACTATATCCGAGGTGTTTTTTTATGCACAAAAAAGGAAAGACCGTCTCCTTTGCAGATCCGCCGGTGATCACCGGTCACGCCGGCGTGGCAGGTAAAAAAGAGGGGGAAGGCCCCTTGGGCGGCGACTTTGACGCGGTGTTTGCCGATACAACCATGGGGCAGCAGTCCTTTGAACTGGCCGAGTCCGCCATGCTACGAGATGCCATTTTGCGGGCGCTGTCGGCAGCGGGCAAAAGTCCGTCCGATGTGGATTTTATTCTAAGCGGCGACCTGCTGGATCAATGTATGGGCTCTGCTTTTGCCATTAAGGATTTGGACATTCCTGCCATTGGATTGTATGGCGCATGTTCCACCATGGCGTTGTCCTTGGGTGTGGGGGCTATGCTGATTGATGCCGGGGCCAAGTGCTGTGTGGCAGGAACCTCCAGCCATTTTTGCTCCAGCGAGCGGCAATTCCGCTTTCCTCTGGAGTATGGCGGTCAGCGTCCGCCCAGTGCCCAGTGGACGGTGACCGGCGCCGGCAGTGCAGTGCTGGAGAGCAAGGGTGAAGGCGTGCGTATACGGGCGGTGCATATTGGCACCATTACCGATTATGGCATTACAGATGCCGGTAATATGGGCGCAGCTATGGCGCCGGCGGCTGCCCGTACCATTCATGACCTGTTGGAGGACAGCGCCACCACCCCGGCAGACTACGATCAAATTGTCACCGGGGACTTGGGCGCAGTGGGCACCAAGCTGCTGTACCAGCTGATGGAGCAGGATTGGGGTATTCAACTGGCGGGTCACCACAAGGACTGTGGCATGATGATCTATGATCTCAAGAGTCAGGATGTGAATGCAGGCGGCTCCGGCTGTGGGTGCTGTGCAGCCATATTTTGAAGAAAATGGAGCAGGGTGCGCTGCGCAAGGTGCTGTTTGTGGCCACCGGCGCGCTGATGTCGCCTACCAGCACCAAGCAGGGCAACTCCATTCCCGGCGTGGCCCACGGCGTGGTATTGGAGGTGTAAGTGTGAAGACCCATTATGTAAAGGATATTCGCGTGCTGTCAGCCTTTCAGCAGACTATTCGGGCTATGCAGATTCTCATTCTTGTGCTGCGGGTGCTGGCGGTGGCCTTTTTGGTGTTGCAGAGCATTACCCTAATGCGGGATAACGCATAGGCGCTTTATATATAATAGGTATAGAAAAAGCGCACGGTTTTGGCCGTGCGCTTTGAACGTTTTAGGCTTATTTCACAGTGTCGTCCTGCTGGTCTGCGGTTGTGGGGGCTTCTGCGGTGTTGGGCTGTTTCTCTGCTTTTTCCGTCTCGCCCCGCTTGCGCAGGGATTTGAATTCCAGCTTGGTCTTAATGGTAGGGGGCTGGTAATCCACACCGCAGCGTTCGCATAGGGCTTTTTGCACAGCTTCCAAGGTGCGCTTTTGGCACAGCCCCAGGTCCAGCAGCACCGTGGTGTCGTCCGTCAGGGTCAGGGTCAGCACTGCGTGCCGGTCAATAAAGTTCTTGACCAGGCTGGGTGCTTCGTCCTTGTAGCCGGCAATGTCCTTGATCTGATCGTAGGCGTACACATTGTCTTTATCCATGCCGGTAAATTCAAAGTCCGTGGCGCGTAGCAGCAGGCCGTTCTTTACCGTCTCCTTGGTGGTGAGCACGGCGATCACAATGGCTGCAATCTCAATGATAGCAAAGATTACGGTCATGCCGGTGCGCCCCTGGGTCAGCCGATAGACGGCAAAGATACCATAGCCAATCACCGCCAGGTCCAGCAGGATCACAACCGCCAGGGTCATTGGGGACAGAATGCGAATAAACTTATCTTTCATTTGAATCATCTCCAGTAAAGATTTGCGTGATGGGTCGGGTGTCTGCGGTGAACACCTTGCCGTCCAAATGGGCAATGGTGTAGTCCGCCGGCACATGGAAGATCAGCTTGTAGCTGAGCAGCGCCTGGCGGTAGCGGCCGTGCGTGTTGCCGTACTTACCGTCCCCGGCCAGGGGGCAGCCTATACCTGCCAGTTGTGCACGAATTTGGTGGGTGCGCCCGGTGTACAGTTCTACCTCCAGCAGCGCCCGGTTCGCCTTGGTGTCCAGCACGCGGTAACCGGTTTTGCATGCCATGCGGTCGGGGGCGGGCGCGTCATACAAGGTGACCTTGTTCTTTTTCTCGTCCTTGTGCAGGTAAGCGGTGAGGGTGTCCGCTGCTTTGGGCGGGATTCCTTCCGTGACAGTCAGGTAGAATTTTTCAATCTTGCGCTCCCGTATCAGCGCCGTTATTTCCCGCAGTGCCGGGGCGGTCTTGGCTGCGATCACCAGCCCGCCGGTGTTGCGGTCAATACGGTTGGCCAGCGCCGGGGTAAAGCCGGAGTCCTCCGGCGACCACTGATTGCGCTCATATAAATAGCGTTTGACCCGGGCAATCAGCGTGTCTATATACTCCTTGCCGTTTTGGTGGCAAAGCAGCCCCTGGGGCTTGTTGAGAATCAATAGGTTCTCGTCCTCGTACACCACATCCAGCGCCTTGGAGGCGGAGAGAAAGTCATAATACACCGTCTTTTCCGCCAGCACATCGTCCGGTAGATACAGGGTCACTCGGTCACCGGCAGAGAGTACCTGCTCCGGGGTGCAGCGCTTTTTATTGACCTTAATATTCTTTTTGCGTATTTCCTTATACATCAGCGACCGGGGCAGAGAGGGAAAGGTGCGCCCCAGGTAGCGGTCCAGCCGTCGACCGGCATCGCCGGAGGTGATTTGCTTTTCTTTCATACGCTCATTATAACGGATTGAACGCCAAAAGTAAAGCCCGCGCACCGGGGGCGCAAAATTTGCCGAAATGGACAAAAAGCCAGGGGAACATTTGTTCAAAATTGGCAGGATAACCAGTTGTATTTGGCGGTATGACCGTGTATAATAAACACTGTATATACAGTTTTTGACAAAAGTGTTTGCACGCCTTCTATGCGGGCAGACGGGAGCGAGAATGGAACAGTTTAAGCTACACAGCAAGTTTAAGCCCACCGGCGATCAGCCGCAGGCAATTGAGAAGTTGGCTCGGGGCGTGCTGGACGGTATGAAGGAGCAGACCCTGATGGGGGTCACCGGCTCCGGCAAAACCTTTACCATGGCCAATATTATTGAGCGGGTGAACCGACCCACTTTGGTGTTGGCACATAACAAGACCTTGGCCGCCCAGCTTTGCAGCGAGTTTCGGGAATTTTTTCCGGAAAATGCGGTGGAGTATTTTGTTTCCTACTACGACTACTATCAGCCGGAGGCTTACGTGCCCACAACGGACACTTATATTGAAAAGGACTCGGCCATTAACGACGAGATTGACAAGCTGCGCCACAGCGCCACGGCGGCACTGTCCGAGCGGCGGGATGTGATCATTGTGGCCTCCGTGTCCTGCATTTATTCCATCGGCGACCCCATTGATTACCGGAATATGGTGATCTCTTTGCGCACCGGTATGGAGTGGAGCCGGGACGCGCTGATTGAAAAGTTGGTGGCTATTCAGTACGAGCGTAACGACATTAACTTTGTGCGCAACAAGTTCCGGGTGCGGGGCGACACGCTGGAGATTTTTCCTGCCGGCAGCAGCGGCACCGCTTTGCGGGTGGAATTTTTTGGGGACGAGATTGACCGGATCTGCGAGATTGACCCGCTTACCGGCAAGATCAAGGGCGTGCTGTCCCACGCCTGCGTGTACCCGGCCTCCCACTATGTCGTGGGGCGGGAAAAGATGGAGCGCGCTTTGAACCAAATCTATCAGGAAATGGTGGAGCGGGTGGCCTACTTTGAAGAAAAGGGCAAGCTTTTAGAGGCCCAGCGGATCAAAGAGCGCACCATGAATGATATTGAAATGCTGCGGGAGACCGGCTTTTGCAAGGGCATTGAGAACTACTCTGCGGTGATGAGCGGGCGCAAGCCCGGCCAGCCGCCCTTTACCCTGCTGGATTATTTTCCGGAGGACTTTTTGCTGTTTTGCGACGAGAGCCACGTGATGCTGCCCCAGGTGCGGGGTATGTACGGCGGTGACCGCTCTCGCAAGGCCAGCCTGATCGACTATGGCTTTCGGCTGCCCTCCGCTTTTGACAACCGGCCGTTACAGTTTGACGAATTCTACGGCAAGATCAATCAGGTGATCTTTACCTCTGCCACCCCCGGCGACTTTGAGCGGGAACGCAGCGCCCAGATCGTGGAACAGGTGATCCGCCCAACCGGACTGCTGGATCCGAATATTACCGTTAAGCCCACTGAGGACCAAATGGACGACCTGGTGTCCGAGATCAACCTGCGCACCCAGCGGGGTGAGCGGGTGCTGGTGACTACCCTCACCAAGGCCATGGCCGAGGATCTTACCGAGTATTTGGAGGGATTCTCCATCAAGGTGCGGTATATGCACCACGATGTGGATACCATGGAGCGTATGGAGATCATTCGCGATCTGCGCCTGGGCGAATTCGATGTGCTGGTGGGGATTAACCTGCTGCGTGAGGGACTGGATATTCCGGAGGTGAGCCTGGTGGCGATCCTGGATGCGGACAAAGAGGGCTTCCTTCGGTCCGAGACCAGCCTGGTGCAGACCATCGGCCGTGCCGCCCGCAACGCCAACGGTGAGGTGATTATGTATGCGGACAGCGTGACCCCCTCCATGGAGCGGGCCATTCGAGAAACTCTGCGCCGTCGCACCATTCAGGAGGCGTATAACGCCGAGCACGGCATTGTGCCCAAGACCATTAAAAAGGATGTGCGGGATATTTTGGAGATCACCTCCAAAGCCCCCGCCGACGGCAAGCAAAAGAAACTGACCAAGAAAGAGCGGCAGCTGCTTATCGACCGTTTGCGGCGGGAAATGCAGGAGGCTGCCCGGCTGCTGGAATTTGAACACGCGGCGTTCCTGCGTGATGAAATTCAAAAACTGGAGCAGGAGGGAGAGCGCAAGCTGAAATGATAAAGAACATTGTGGTAAAAGGTGCCCGCGAGCACAACTTGAAGAATATTGATGTAGAGATTCCCCGGGACAAGCTGGTGGTGTTTACCGGCCTGTCCGGTTCCGGCAAGTCCAGCCTGGCTTTTGACACTATTTATGCCGAAGGTCAGCGCCGGTATGTGGAGAGCCTGTCCTCTTACGCCCGCCAGTTCCTGGGTCAGATGGAGAAGCCGGATGTGGACTATATTGAGGGTCTGTCCCCGGCCATATCCATTGACCAAAAGACCACCTCCCGCAACCCTCGCTCCACTGTGGGCACGGTAACGGAGATCTATGACTACCTGCGACTGTTGTGGGCACGGATCGGTATTCCCCATTGCCCGGTATGCGGGCGCGAGATCACCCAGCAGACGGTGGATCAGATCGTGGATCAAATTCTCACCCTGCCGGAGAAAACGAAAATTCAAATTATGGCGCCCATTGTGCGAGGGCACAAGGGCGAGTATGTTAAGGAACTGGACAACGCCCGCAAGTCCGGCTTTGTGCGTGCGCGCATTGACGGCTCCGTTTATGACCTGGCGGAAGAGATCAAGCTGGACAAGAACAAAAAGCATAATATTGAGATCGTGGTGGACCGCCTGGTGATGAAGCCGGATATTGCCGGCCGCTTGGCCGACAGCGTGGAGACCGCCACCCATATTGCAGACGGCGTGGTGCTGGTGGATATTGTAGGGGAGCGGGAGGAACTGTATTCCCTCAATTACGCCTGCCCGGAGCACGGTGCGGTGATCGCAGAGATGAGCCCCCGCATGTTCTCCTTTAACAATCCCTTTGGCGCCTGCAAAACCTGCGGCGGTATCGGGTCTTATAAAGAGATTGATCCGGCGCTGGTGATCCCTAACAAAAAGCTGTCCATCAACCAGGGAGCCATTAAGGCCAGCGGCTGGAATGTGGCAGACGGCGGCAGCATTGCCCGGATGTATTTTGAGGCCATTGCCCAGGCGTACAAATTCTCGCTGGATATTCCGGTAGAGATGATCCCCAAGAAGGGGCTGGACGCCATCTTATACGGCACCGGCACCAAAAAGCTGAAAATGCAGCGGAGCACCTCTTACGGCTCTTCCAATTACAACGGTACCTTTGAGGGCGTGATTCCCAACTTGCAGCGCCGGTATGCGGAGACCACCTCCGACTGGGCTCGGGCGGATATTGAGGCTGTGATGACCCAGTGCGTGTGCCCGGACTGCGGCGGCGCCCGCCTGTCTACGGAGAGCCTGTCTGTGACCGTTGGGGGCAAGAATATTTATGAGTTCTGCCAAATGCCCATTCATGAGGAGCTGGATTTTATCCAAAACTTGCAGCTGACGGAAAAGGAACAGATGATCGGCGCCCTGATCGTGCGGGAAATCCGTGATCGGCTGAATTTCCTGAACAGTGTGGGGCTGGATTATCTGTCTCTGGCGCGAGAAGCGGCCACCCTGTCCGGCGGCGAAAGCCAGCGCATTCGTCTGGCTACCCAGATCGGTTCCAGCCTGATGGGTGTGCTGTATATTTTGGACGAGCCGTCCATCGGTCTGCACCAGCGGGACAATGAAAAGCTGCTGGGCACCCTGCGCCACCTGCGGGACTTGGGCAACACCCTGATCGTGGTGGAACATGACGAGGACACCATGCGGGCGGCAGACTATGTGGTAGACATTGGTCCCGGTGCCGGTATCCATGGCGGCGAGCTGGTGGCAGCGGGCACGGTAGACGATATTATTGCCTGTGAGCGCTCCATCACCGGCCAGTACCTGAGCGGCAAGCGCAAGATCCCGGTACCGGCCAAGCGGCGGCCGGGCAACGGCAAAAAACTGACGATCTACGGTGCGGTACAAAACAACTTGAAGGGCATTGATGTGGAGATCCCGCTGGCTACCTTTACGGCCGTGACCGGCGTGTCCGGCTCCGGCAAATCCAGCCTGGTAAACGAGATCCTTTATAAGCACCTGGCCAATATGCTCAACGGCGCCAAAAAGCGCCCGGGCAAGTTTGACCGTATGACCGGCGTGGACAATCTGGACAAGGTCATCAACATTGACCAGTCGCCCATTGGCCGCACCCCCCGGTCCAACCCGGCTACTTATACCGGTGTGTTTAACGACATTCGCGACCTGTTTGCTTCCACCCCGGATGCCAAAATGCGGGGCTACAAGGCCAATCGCTTTTCCTTTAATGTTAAGGGCGGTCGATGCGAGGCCTGCCAGGGCGACGGTATTGTGAAGATTGAAATGCACTTTTTGGCCGATGTGTATGTACCCTGCGATGTGTGCGGCGGTCATCGGTACAACCGAGAGACTCTGGAAGTGAAGTTCAAGGGCAAGAATATTTATGAAGTGCTGGAGATGACCGTGGACGAGGGCGTGGCGTTCTTTGCCCAGCAGCCCAAGATCTTGCGCAAGCTGCAAACCCTGTCCGATGTGGGTTTGGGGTATGTAAAGATCGGCCAGCCGGCGACTACCCTGTCCGGCGGCGAGGCACAGAGGCTGAAGCTGGCCAGCGAGATGGGCAAGGCCCAGCATGACACAGTGTTTGTCTTTGACGAGCCGACCATCGGCCTGCACCCGCTGGACGTGCGCACGCTGCTGGGCGTGTTCCGAACCCTGATTGAAAACGGCGCGACGGTCATCGTCATTGAGCATGACCTCGACGTCATCCGCAGCGCGGACTATCTCATCGACATGGGACCCGGCGGCGGTGAGGAGGGCGGACGTGTCGTCGCCTGCGGAACCCCCGCCGAGGTGAAGCGGAACCCGGAGAGCAGGACGGGGAAATTTATCTGAAACGTAGCATGCCTTCCCCCTTGGGGGAAGGTGGCCGTAGGCCGGATGAGGGGTGAGCTTGCCGTGATTGCCCGTAAAAGGGTTGCTGCGCAAACTCGCCCCTCATCAGTCACCTTCGGTGACAGCTTCCCCCGAGGGGGAAGCCTTTTTTGTTTTGTACATCCTGCACAAAAAACGCCCTTCATTTTTGGTGAGTGAAAATGACCGAAACTGATTGATTTTGACGGATAATCTGCTATAATAAAGCTACAGTCAATCAGAAACATCCACAAAACACCAAAATCGGTCAAACAAAGACCGGGAAAGGAGCAAACCCCTATGTTAGCCGAGGAACGCTTTGCCCTGATCCTGAACCTGCTGGCGGAAAAACGCACCGCCACCGTGCAGGAGCTGTGCGAGGCACTTAACACCAGTGAATCCACGATCCGCCGCGACCTGACCGAGCTGGCGCGGCAGGGCCGTTTGAATAAGGTCCACGGCGGTGCGACCCTGCCGGACGGCCAGTTTTTGGCCGATGAGCCGACGATGGCCGCCAAGGAGGCGCTTGCCGTCGGGCAGAAGCGCAGCATCGCGCAGGCCGCGGCAGACCTGATCCGGGCGGAGGATTTCATCTACATCGACGCCGGTACAACCACGCTGGCTATGGTCCGGGCGCTGAGCGGCCCCGCGCTGGAGGCCCACTACGTCACCAACGGCATCGCCCACGCGCGGCTGCTGGCACAAAAAAGCTGCCACGTCTGCGTGCCGGGCGGTCTGCTGCGCCCCCGGACAGAGGCCATCATCGGTGCGGCGGCCATCACGGCGCTGCAGCAGTTCAATTTCACCAAGGCGTTCATCGGGGCCAACGGCGTGGCGCTGAACGTCGGATTCACAACGCCCGACCCGGAGGAGGCCGCCGTCAAGGCCGTTGCCGTCCGCCGCGCGCGGGAGACCTGGTATCTGGTGGATGACAGCAAATTCGGCCGGGTCTATCCGGCCGTCATCGGGGAGATTTACAGCGGCGCGATCCTGACGAACCGCTGCCCTGACCCAAAATACAGACAGCTGACACTGGTAAAGGAGACAGAGCAATGATCTACACCGTAACATTCAACCCGGCCATTGATTACGTTGTGCGGCTGGACCGTGAGCTGCAGGTGGGCGACGTCAACCGCGCCAGGGGCGAGGACTGCGTGCTGGGCGGCAAGGGCATCAATGTGTCCGGCGTGCTGGCCCAGCTCGGATGCGAGAGCGTCGCCCTCGGCTTTGTGGCGGGCGAGACCGGCGCCTGGCTGGAGCGCGGCCTGGCTGCGCAGGGCCTGAAAACCGATTTCGTCCACCTCGACCACGGTATGACCCGCATCAACGTCAAG
>ENA-OPCD01001019-OPCD01001019.1-human-gut-metagenome-genome-assembly--contig:-NODE-1019-length-22536-cov-4.036787_pt1 | contig 22536 bp, 17 predicted proteins | sample MGYA00241560_ERZ501471 | MGnify/ENA primary metagenome ERZ501471 (study PRJEB25962, sample SAMEA2042578) | human gut metagenome | biome: human gut; feature: human-associated habitat; material: faeces...
CCGATCGGTTAACAGCCGATTGCTCTACCAACTGAGCTATTCAAGCAACTTAACAGTGCTCATTTATATTAGCATCCTTTTTCTAATAAATCAACCCTTTTTTATAATTTTTTAAAAAAAATTTTATTTTATCTCAAAAACCGCTTCTTCTTGTAATATTATATATCATTCTATATTTGATTAATGGTATAATTATATAAACATATAATATAAGGAGGATTCTATGGATCAACAAAGAGAACAAGCAAGTCAAATCGCACATGAATTTATTGTTTATCAAGAAAGTGAACAAGCAGATATTGATGCAAAAGATCATCAATTCGATGCTTTATGGCAAAGTATATATGATGTATGTAAACTTATTAAATTTGGAATAATAGAAGATATTACTGAAGAAGAATTTGAGGAAGCCTACGCTTGGTTAAAAACCACTCAATCTCTTACAGAAGATTATCAAGAATTCGAATTAGAATTTTAAGGAGATCAAAAATGGAAAAATATTTAATTGTGACAGACACAACAAGTGCAATGGATCAAGAAATTGCACAAAAAAACGGAATCGAACTTATTTCATTAAGTGTCATCGTTGATGGCCATGAATATAAAGATCAAGTCGATATTTCAACTAAACAACTTTATGACTATTTAAGAGATGGTAAAATTCCTTCAACAAGTCAGCCAAATACAGGTTATCTTGTTGAACAAATGGAAAAATGGCAAGAAGAAGATTATGAAGCAATCATTATTATTACCTGCTCTGCAGATTTATCAGGAACAAACAACGGTTTCCATCTTGCTAAAGATACCGTTGGTTTAGATAATGTTTATATTTATGATAGTCGTCAAGTAGGTGCTCCTGTTATGGATATGGCTATTTGTGCAAAACAACTTGCAGATGAAGGGAAAACTGTTGATGAAATTTTTGCTGCTTTAGAAGAAAAAACAAATCATTCTTTTTCGTTCCTTTATCCAGATAACTTTAAACAACTTTCACGTAGTGGAAGATTATCACCAATGGCAGCCAGAATGGCATCAATGTTAAAAATCAAAGCTTTGCTTTGTTTAGATGAACAAGGTAAAGCCGTTGATAAATATACAATGTCTAGAACTGAAGTAAAAATCTTAAAATCGATTGTTGATAAATTCCATGAATTAGGTGTTAACGCTAAACAACACAAGATTTATATTTCACACGCTGATAATGAAATTTTTGCTAAAAAAGCAAAATTATTATTTCAAACAACCTTCCATGGTATTGATGTAGAAATCAATTATTTGCCTGCTGTTTTAACATGCCATGGTGGTCTTGCTTGTTGTGCAATTCATGCTACATATAAAATTTAAGGAGTGATTAATGATGAAAGTTGTTGATATGCATTGTGACACTATTTTAAAACTTTATGATGATTTACATCACGGTAGAGAAGGTTCTTTATTAGAAAATGACGGTCATATTGATTTAAAGAAAATGCAAAAAGGAGATTATTTACTTCAAAACTTTGCGATGTTTGTCGATTTAAGTGAAAATCCTCAACCTTTTTTAAAAGCAAATCAACTCATTAACTATTATTATCATGAAATAGAAAAATATCCTGAACTCATTAAACCTGTCTTTTGTTATCAAGATATTATCGATCATCAACAAGCAGGTATCATGTCTTCTCTTCTAACATTAGAAGAAGGTGCTGTTGTAGAAAATGATTTATCACTACTTGAACATTATTATAGATTAGGCGTTAGAATGATTACTTTGACATGGAATCATGTAAATGGCATTGGACACCCTAACCTTTCTAATATTTCTTGTTATGAAGATATGTTTAAAATCAATGATCACGATGGTTTAACACCTTTTGGTTTACAATATATTAAAGAAATGGAACGTTTAGGAATCATTATTGACGTTTCTCATTTAAGTGATGCTGGATTTTATGATGTTTATCATCATACAACAAAACCTTTCGTTGCCTCTCATAGTAACACTCGTCAAGTATGTGGTGTCGCTAGAAATATGTCAGATGACATGATTTTAAAACTTGCTAGTCGTGGAGGTGTTATGGGAATCAACTTCTGTAGTGATTTTTTAACTACCGAAGGTACTCATCAAACAAGTTATGTTAAGGATATGGTTCAACATATTTTATATATCAAAAATCTTGCAGGTATTGATTGTATTGGTTTAGGAAGTGACTTTGATGGTATTGGATCCAAGCTTGAAATGAAGGATGCAAGTGGTTATCAAATGTTATATGGTGCTTTAATTGAAGCTGGATTATCTATTGAAGAAATTGAAAAGATTTTTTATAAAAATGTCTTACGTGTTTATAAAGCAGTTTTGAAATAGGATTGGAAACAATCCTATTTTTAAAAAAACAAAAAAAATGCGTATCTCTATCTCATCATTTTAGAAAAATAATGTTATAATAGCTAAATGGGAGGGACTACTTATGTATATTAAAGATGATGAAATTAATAAGTATTTTAATGAGCCCAATTGGAAAGTAGCTCATAACTTATTTCAACATAATACAATATCTAACATGTCTGTTATTAAAGATGGTCAAATTTACCAAATCGTAGGAAGTACTAATGTTAATGGTAAAATTGATACTGCTACAATTCAAGTTGATACAGGAGGACATATCCTCGAATTTAACTGTGATTGTAATCACTGTAAGCCTAATGAACTGGCATGTGGACATATAGGTGCTATTTTATTAAAATTTTACGGTCTTGAAGCAAGTGATTTACCTTATTCTTTCAATCAAAAAGGAAATTACGCTGATCAATTACAAGCACTTCAAGCAAAAAAAGAAGCCGCACATTTAAAAGAACAAGCTAATTTAACTTTTTCATTAATTGAACAATATAAAAATCAACATCGTTTACATCAATTACAACTTAATCAACACATTCATTTAATACCACAAGTAAAAAGTACTTTTAATCGATTAAGTTTATCTTATAAAATTGCTAGCGATAGAAGTTATACAATTAAAAATTTAAATACTTTTATTCAAAATGTAAAAGCAAACGAAATTGTTGAATATGGAAATGCTTTAGTTACCGATCATAACTCTAAAGCCTTTGATAGTTCTTCATTAAAACAAATTCGTTTTATTAAAGAATATTTTCATTTAAAAGATGATGATCGTAGTATTAGAATCACATCAGACAATATTGATGATTTTTTTCTAACACATTATGATAATTTAGATATCAACATTAACTTTACAACAATTGATTTACAAAACTTCATTTTAGAAATCCAAAAAGATGAAGATTACACAACCATCAAATACAAAGAACCTGATGGTATTACTATCATCGGTCATCAATATATCTATTATTTCGATCACTATACCCTTAATAGATATTCAAAAGAATGTAGTGATGCGCTAAGACCTTTACTTACACATTTAGAAAATAATTCACTTACAATTCCAAATAACGAATTACCACGTTTTTCTAAATATATCATTGATTCTGTTGTTCCTTATGTCGAATTTACAGGAGATGATATCGATGAATATCTACCTATGGATATTTCTTTATTAATTTATGTCGATTTAAATAACAACAACGAATTATCTGTTACATTAGATTATCGAGATGATCAAGGAAATACAATCTTAGAAAGCCCTAAAGATCTAGTACTTCCATTAAAATTAGATGGTGTTATTCAAACACTACAAAAATACCTAGAATATGATGAAATCACACAAATGTATTATCTTTATAATGAAGAAGATATTTATGATTTCATTACTCGTGTTTTACCTTCACTTAATAATGATTGTGAAATTTATATTAGTGAAGAAATCAAACAAATGAATAAACCTAAAAATATGAAATTAAATATCGGTGTTCGTTTACAAAATGATTTATTAAAAATCGATATTAATAGTATCAATGTTGATAAAGAAGAAATTAAAGATATTTTATATGCTTATCAACACAAAAAGAATTATCATCGTTTAAAAAATGGGGAATTTATTAATTTAGATGATGATAGTATCAAAGATTTAGATTTATTATTTAATGATTTAAATATTGAATATAACGATTTAAAAGATGGTGAAGTTGAAGTTGATAAATATCATTCACTTTATTTAGAAAACTTTATGAACAGTTCATCATTACATTTCAACAGAGATCAACATTTTCAAGACTTGATTTCTCATATTGAAGAAAAAGATCCTGAAGATATTCAAGTTCCACAAAATTATTCTAAGATTTTAAGAGACTATCAAGTTCAAGGATTTAAATGGTTAAAAACAATGTCAGAATATGGCTTCGGTGGTATCTTAGCTGATGATATGGGGCTTGGTAAAACATTACAAGTCATGACATTGATTGAAGATGGTATCGGTGAAAATCATGTCAGTCTCGTTGTTGCTCCTGCAACCTTGATTTATAACTGGCAAGATGAAATCAAAAAATTCTCAAAGAAATTGAAAACAATTTGTATTACTGGAAATATTGCTCAAAGAAAGAAATTAATTGAAAGCATTCCAGAATATGATGTTGTTATTACTTCATATGATTATATTCGTAGAGATTATGAATTATATAAAGATTATCAATTCTATTATTTTATTTTAGATGAAGCTCAATATATCAAAAATCAAAGTACAAAGAATGCTCAAACTGTTAAATTAATTAATGGTAAATATCGTTTCGCTTTAACAGGTACTCCAATTGAAAATAGTTTAGCAGAATTATGGTCAATCTTTGATTTCTTGATGCCTCAATATTTATATAATTATCATCATTTCAAAGAAACTTACGAAATACCAATCATAAAAAATGAAGACCAACAAAAACAAGCAAAACTTAAGCAATTAGTTGAACCATTTATTTTAAGAAGAACAAAGAAAGATGTTTTAACAGAATTACCAGACAAGATTGAAAACAATGTCATTATTCCTTTTACACCAGAGGAAGAAAAAATATATCTTGCTAACTTATCAACAATTAATAGTGAATTACAAAGTGCTATTCAGGTAAATCATATTGATAAGATCCAAATCCTTGCAATGATGACAAGACTTCGTCAATTATGTTGTGATCAACGTATTTTATATAAAGATATTATTGAACCAAGTTCTAAACTTAAAGCTTGTATGGATATTATTGAAACAGCAAAAGAAAATAATCAAAAAGTCTTACTATTCTCTTCTTTTACTAAATCATTAGATTTAATCGAAGCTGAATTACGTAAAAAAGATATTTCTTATTATGTTTTAACTGGTTCAACAACAAAAATCAAAAGGCATCAACTTGTTAATGCCTTCCAAAACGATCAAACAACTGTCTTTTTAATCAGTTTAAAAGCAGGTGGTACTGGTCTTAACTTAACAAGTGCTTCTACCGTTATTCACTATGATCCATGGTGGAATATGTCTGCACAAAATCAAGCAACAGATAGAGCTTATCGTATTGGACAAACAAATAATGTTCAAGTTTATAAATTGATTATGAAAAATTCAATTGAAGAAAAGATTCAAAAACTTCAAGAACAAAAACAAGATTTATCGAATATGTTTATTGAAAATAATAATGGTTCTATTACCCAAATGTCTACTGCAGATATTATTGATTTATTTAAATAAAGAAAAAGGAGATTAAAGACGTTCAATCTTTAAATCTCCTTTTCTTATGTAATTCAATTTTCTAGAAGCTTTGTAAAAACTAAACGTTAAAATTGCTGGAGCAATCACATCTATCAAAATAAGTGGTATCCAATACTGATTTCCCATTACTTGAATCGCATCCAACAAACCTACAAGTCCTGCTGTTCCCATTCCTGAACCAATTGCACTGCAACGAATATGAAGTAAGACCGTTGAAATAGGTGCTGTAATAATCGTTGTTAAAATTGTAGGTAACCAAATAACCGGTCTTCTAATAATATTTTTAAACTGTAACATACTTGTTCCAATTCCAATAGCAATAACATCACCAATATCATTGTCTTCAATAGACATCATCGCAAAACCAATCATTTGTGCGCAACACCCTGCAAGTGCTGCCCCTGCCGCTAAACCATCAAGCCCTAACATAATACCAATAGCAGCTGAAGAAATCGGTGCCGTTAATGCCATTCCCATTAACACCCCTACAACAATTGACATAAATAAAGGTTGTAAAGAAACCCCATCATTAATAACATTTCCAATCCAAGTAATCATTTGTGTAAGATAAGGTCCTACAAATTGCGTTACCAAACCTGCTATACAGATAGAAACAAAAGGAACAAGTAAAATATCAATCGGTGTTTTCCCTTGAATAAGTCTTGTTACCTCAATAGCCGCTAAAACTGCTACATAAGCTGAAATTGGATTACCCGCTTGAACACCATTATTAAATGTTCCAGCTCCTATTGCTCCTGCAATAACCGCAGAAATCAAATTAAGTCCTTTTGCATCAATTGCATAGCCCATACCAATTCCAATGGCCGGTCCCATTAAATAACCTGCTACTGTCCCCCAGGTTACAAGTTGTTCAACATGAACTAATGTTCCTAATTGTTTTAATATTGTTCCAATAATCAAACTTGCAAAAAAGCCATAAGCCATTCCATTAAAAGTATTGATTACATAATTTCCTTTTCCTCTACTTTGTGCCATATTTTACCCCCTTAATTGGATTATAGAGTATATTTATTTTTTTACAACAAAAAAACTGCCGAAGCAGTTAGTTTATTTATTGGTGGAGCCAAGCGGGATCGAACCGCTGACCCCCTGCGTGCAAGGCAGGTGCTCTCCCAGCTGAGCTATGGCCCCAATTTTTATAAATGGTCGGGAAGACAGGATTTGAACCTGCGACCCCCTGGTCCCAAACCAGGTGCACTACCAAGCTGTGCTACTTCCCGAAAAAAATGGCGCGCTAGGCAGGAATCGAACCCACAACCTCTTGATCCGTAGTCAAGCACTCTATCCAGTTGAGCTACTAGCGCATTTTCACAAATGGAGGTTCCTACCGGACTCGAACCGATGATGACAGAGTTGCAGTCTGTTGCCTTACCAACTTGGCCAAGGAACCATCCCTTGCTTTTTATTAACTTAAAGCTTGTTTATTATACTAATATATCAGCATAAAGTCAATACACATTTACTGTTTTTATAATTATTTTTTGCAATTATTCACAAAATCTTTAAATAGTTTTAAATGATCATCACTTTTTTTATAAATCATTTCTGGATGCCATTGATATCCTATCACATACTTTTTATCTGGTAGATAAACAGCTTCTACTAATCCATCATCAGAATAAGCCATTGGCTTTAATGCTGGAGCAAGTTGACAAATAGCTTGATGATGACAACTATTCACCATTAAAGTTTCTTGATTTAAGATATCTTTTAAAGGTGTATTTTCAACAATTTTTACTTGGTGACTTGGATGATCATAAGGAGCAGGTTGTCGATGAATACATGTAGGATGAAATTGTTGATCTAAATCTTGATAGAGTGTTCCACCTAAACATGCATTTAATAACTGAATACCTCTACATATTCCTAAAACAGGCTTATCGGCCTCTAAAACATATTTTAATAGTTTTGGTTCCATTTCATCTCTTTTTTGATTTAGCTTTCCACAATATTTTGCTTTTTCTTGATGATAAATTGCTGGATTTAAATCATCCCCTCCCGCAAAAATAAATCCATCAAAATAATGAGTCGTTTCTTTTAAAGAAACATCATCATTAACTAAAGAAAGCATAACAGGAATACCACCTGCTTCAATAACCCCCTCCATATACCCTGGATGCATCCATAAACTATCTCTTTCTTCATCATATAACGGAACAATAGCAATTACTGGTTTATTCATTAAAGTACCTCTCTTTCATCTTTTTTAACATTATAGCATAACTTATGTTTTATGCTATAATAAAAAACGAGGTGAAAAAAATGATTGATCAAGAACAAGCTGCTAGAACATTGATCAATTTGATTGATGTTGTTCATCAAGAAAATTGGGTCTTATTAAATAATGAAGATATGGCAAGTAAAACCGAAGAGTATTACATCAACTTCTTTAAAGAACATCATTTAGAAGAAGCAATCGATGAAATTAAAGCTGTGACAGAAAAAAACAAATCTTTTTTTCAAAGATTTGTTAATCATGAAGAAGTTGACGCTAAAGAAATGCGTGATTTTATGGAACCTTATCGTTTTATCAAAAGTAAATATATATTAAATAAAAGCTCAAAGTCCTAAGACCTTGAGCTTTTATAATTAAAATTTACATTTTTCTAAATGCCAAATATCTTCTACATATTGTTCAATTGTACGATCAGATGAGAAGAATCCACTCTTAGCAATATTTACTAAGCAAATTCTAGCCCATTTAGCACGATCTTGATATAATTCTACAACATGGCTTTGTGCATTAGCATATGATTCGAAATCAGCTAATAAGAAGTATTCATCATTTTTATTCATTAATTCATCATGAATAATTTTAAATTCTTCTGGATTACTTGAGAAAGTACCATTAGTCAATGAATCAATAGCACGACGGATTTTTAAATCATTATTATAATAATCCCATGCACGATATTGATTATTTGCTTTTAAGTTTTTAACTTCTTCATCTTTTAAACCAAAGATTTCACAATTATCTAATCCTACTAATTCAGAAATTTCTACATTAGCTCCATCTAAAGTACCTAAAGTAATAGCTCCATTCATCATGAATTTCATATTACCAGTACCACTTGCTTCTTTACCAGCAGTAGAGATTTGTTCTGAAACATCTGCAGCAGGCATAATTTTTTCTGCCAAAGTAACACCATAGTTTTCTAAGAAAACAACTTTTAAGTATTTATTTGTTTCAGGATCATTATTAACTACATCTCCAACTGCATTAATTAATTTAATAACTTTTTTAGCGAAGTAATAAGCACTTGCTGCTTTTGCTCCAAAGATGAAAGTATGTGGATAAATACGGAAATCTGGATTAGATTTCATTTCTTGATATAAATAAATAACATGTAAAATATTTAATAATTGTCTTTTATATGCATGTAATCTCTTAACTTGAACATCAAAGATACTATCTACATCTACTTCAATACCATTATGTTCTTTAATATAATCAGCTAAGATTTGTTTTCTTTCTTTTTTAACAGCTAAGAAACGATTTTGTAAAATCGGATCATCAACATGTTCCATTAAATTTTCTAATTGAGCTGGTTTTTTGATCCATCCTTTACCAATTGTTTCATTAATTAATTCACTTAATTGTGGATTACAATAAGCTAACCAACGACGATGAGTAACCCCATTTGTTTTATTATTAAATTTATTTGGATAAAGTACATTGAAATCATGTAATTCTCTTTCTTTTAAGATATCTGTATGAAGTCTTGCTACCCCATTGACACTAAAGCTTCCAGCAATTGCAAGTCTTGCCATATAAACAGTACCATCTCTTAAAATCATTGTACGATCAACTAAATTTTGATCATGATTACTTACTTCTTTAGCAAAACCTACAAAACGACGATGAATTTCTTCAATGATTTGATATACACGTGGTAATAATGTTTGCATTGTATTAATTGGCCAAGTTTCTAAAGCTTCAGCTAAGATCGTATGGTTTGTATAAGCAAATGTTTGTGTACAAATATCCCAGGCATCTTGCCATTCATAATTATGTTCATCAATTAATAAACGCATGAATTCAGGAATACATAATACTGGATGTGTATCATTTAATTGAATAACATGTTTTTCATGGAAATTATCTAATGATGGATAATTTCTTAAGTGCGCTTTGATGATTGCTTGGATACCTGCAGAACAGAAGAAATATTCTTGTTTTAAGCGTAACATTTTTCCTGCTGGTGTAGAATCATCTGGATATAAGTTTTGACAGATGCTTCTTACATCTTCAATATATCTTTGGAAATCATGATTACTTGGGAAATCTTCACTTGGTTCAGCTGACCATAAACGCAAAGTATTTGTATTTACTGTATCATTTCCAATTACAGGGACATCATAAGGTACTGCATAAATTGTTTCAGCATCAACATGTTTCCATTTTCCTTCATTTTCATCCCAAATCACTTTACCAAAGAACTTAACTGGTACTCTATGTTTTGGTTTACGAACTTCCCACATAAATCCAGTTTTCATCCATTGATCAGGTAATTCTACTTGATAACCATTTTCAATTTTTTGTTTAAATAAACCATATTCATAACGAATTGTATTTCCATGTCCTGGATAATCTAATGAAGCAAGTGAATCCATAAAGCATGCAGCTAAACGTCCAAGTCCCCCATTACCTAAACCAGCATCACTTTCTAATTCTTCTAAATCATGAATATTGATTCCATAATCTTCTAAACCTTCTTTAGCGATTTCATAGATTCCAAGATTCATCATGTTATTTACTAATAGTCTTCCCATTAAAAATTCCATTGAGAAGTAATGCATTTGTTTTTGTTCATTATTTTGAACAACTGCTTTACTTGCTGCCCAGTTAACTGAGGCATAATCTCTTACCATTGTTTCAAGAACCATGAATTTTTCAGTAATATGGGCTTCTTCTACAGTACGCCCATAAGACTCAATAATTCTTCTTGAAAACTCGAATTTAAATTCTTCTTTATTTTTAAACATTTTCCCGTCTCCTCATAATACATTTACGTGTTCATCATACTTTATTTTGATATAATTGTCACGTTTTTAAAAATTTTTTATAGCGATGAAATCGCAACTTTTTCAAAAAAATAGAGTATCTAAACATCCGATGCTCTATTTTTGAACAACCTATTTTGTTTTCTTAACTACTTTTTTACGTGTTTTTGTTGAGGTTTCCTTTTTAGGTTTCACTTCAAAGATACATGCACTAAATGGTGCAAGTTTTACTTCAATATAATGATCTTTATTTAACAATTTTGTTTTTTTATTTGGTTTTGTTTTCTTAGAGCGAATTGCTCTTGGATTAATGATATTCTTTCCAGAATATACAGCTTGATCTGTATTTAAAATTTCTTTATAACTTCCTTCAATATTAACTGGTACTTTGTATTTTTCATGCGTATTACCAACAAAATTCATCACTGCGATAATCGCATTTCCTGCTTTATCTTTTCTTTCAATTGCGAAAACACATTGATCATGATCATCAACAACAAGCCATTCAAAGCCTTTTAAATCATAATCCATTTCATATAAAGCTGGATATTTCAAATAAATTTCATTGAGTTTTTGAGCGAAATGATGGAATGCATCATGATCAGGATATTTTAAAATATCCCATCCTAAAGATTTAGATTCATCCCATTCTTTATATTCAGCAAGTTCATTTCCCATAAAGTTCAATTTCTTACCAGGATGTAACATCATATAAACATACAGCGCTTTTACTTGTGCCAATTTATCTCCATGTAATCCCCACATCTTATTAATAATCGTAGCTTTTCCATGAACAACTTCATCATGTGAAAATTCAAGTAAGAATCTTTCTGAATAGAAATAAGCCATTGAAAAAGTAATAAAGCGACTATCATATTGACGATAAACAGGATCTTCTTGGAAATATTTCAATGTATCATTCATCCAACCTAAATCCCATTTATAATCAAATCCTAAACCATGTTCACCCACTGGTTTAGTAACACCTGGATAATCTGTTGAATCTTCTGCAATCATCATCACAGTTGGATGATACCCAGACATATGTCCATTTAAACGTTTCATCCATTCCATAGCACCAATATTTTCACCTAAGTTTTTATTACCTTCATAATAAATAAGATTACTTACAGCATCAAATCTAAAACCATCAATATGATAATATGTTGCAAAAAATTCTACAGAACTTAATAAGAAACTTCTCACTTCATTTTTACCTAAATCAAAATAGACACTATCCCATGGACTATAACGACGATTATAATCATTATAGTCATAAACAAATCCACCATCATACATATGTAATCCATGTGAATCTTTAACGAAATGTGCTGGCACAAAGTCCATAATAACACCAATGCCTTCTTGGTGGCAGGCATCAATAAATTTCATTAATTGTTTAGGTTGACCATATCTCGATGTTGCACTATAAAAACCAGTTGCTTGATATCCCCAAGAACCATCAAACGGGAATTCAGTAAGTGGCATAACTTCTAAATGTGTATAGCCCATCTTTTTTACATAGGGAATAATTTCATCTATTAATTCTTCATAAGAATAATATTCACCATCGTCCCCTTCACCTTCACTTTCTCGCTTCATTTTCCATGAACCAAGAGAAGCTTCATATATATTAAGTGGGCGATCATAATTTTTAGTTCTATTTTTTACCCATTTGCTATCATGCCAACGATAACCTTCCATATTATAAACCTTTGAAGCAGTTCCTGGTCTTAATTCACTGAAATAAGCATAAGGATCTGCTTTATCAATAATATCTCCTTGAGGAGTTTCAAACCTAAACTTGTACATGTCAAATTCTTTGACACCTTCAACAAATATTGTATAAATACCACCATTATTATATTTTTCCATATAACAAGGTGTTTCACCCCATTGGTTAAATTCTCCTACAACTTGTGCACTTCTAGCATTCGGCGCATATGTTGTAAAACGTACACCTTTTTTACCTTCATGAGTTTCAAAATGTGCACCAAATATTTTATAAGCTTGTAAACAATTTCCATCATGGAAAGTGTGAATTAAAAAATTATCAAACATATATTTATCTCCCCTTTATGTCATTTATTATAACATATAAATGACCAACATTCACTAAAAAGTTAGCGCTTTCATTTTTGTTTGCTAAACTTTTTATCAAATAAAAAAAGAAGCTAACAGCTTTCCGCTATTTCTTCTTTTTTTCTACAATTTCTTTAATATAAAAAGCTAACATATACGGCATTTTTTCTTCAAATGAATCCAATTGACATTCTGTCAGTTCTTTTATCTTATTAAGTCGATAATTGATAGTATTACGATGCATATATAAGCTTTCAGCCATAGCTTTTTGATTACTATCGAATTTTAAATACTGATAAAGTGTTTCTTCTAATTGCATATTATGTTTTTGATCATAATCTATCAAAACACCTAACATACTACGATACATTTGTCTTAAAATACCTTGATCTTCAATAATAAACAATAATTGATAAACACCCATATCATCAAAATAAATTTGTGGATAATTAAATTGTTTAGCCATCTTACAAGCCGCAATAGCCCTTTTATAACTTAAAATCATATTTCTAAAATCCACCATCTTTGAGCCAATTCCTAAATGTAATGTATAATGCAAACGTTTTTTAGCTCTTTTATACATTTCATTAATAACTTCTACAAGAGCACTATCTTCTAAGTTATTAAAAATCATAATATAATAACCATCAAACCAGAAAAAACTATAATTTCCTTCAACTTTTTCAAAACATAATTCTAGCTGAAACTTAATACTTCTTCTTTCCATCATACCTAATTCTTCATCGGTTTCTACAGAAATAGCCATTACTTGAAAATCATTTTCCACATCAAAATCACCTGCTAATTTATTTCTAGACTCTTCAATAATTGCTGGATTAATCAGTGTGTCCATAACAGTTTGATTAATATACTTATCATCTCTTTCTGCACGTAAACAATGATATGAAAAATCTTTGATCATATCTGCAATATGCACTTCCCAAGGAACCACTAACAAAGGAAAACTTAATTCATTACAATAATCAATAATTTCTTGATCGATATCAAAAACATATTTTCCCGTATTGATAACAAGTCCCACACTATGATATTTAACAAGTTGTTCAATGAATTCTTTTAATTTCTTTTGGCTTTGAAATCCTAGACCTGTTGTTACAACTAGTTCTTTACCCCAAAGTTGTTGTAAAATCGTTTTATCTTCGACCATTTGTACCCAGGTCATGGCATTAGAACATCCATCCTCACCTGCAAGTAATGTCATTTTATAATTCTTTTTAAATTCTCTTAAAGCATCATCTATTGTAAATCCCATATCATCACCACCTTCTATTTTACACTATTTGTGCACATTGCACAAATACTTACGATTCTTTTTAGGATACTTGTCTCTACTCAATTCGTCATATTTCGCTATAATAAATGTGTAATAAAAAATGAAATGTAAATAAAAGAGATATCCCATAATATTTATATCTCTCATATATTTTACGATTTTCAGTAATAGTTTCCCAATATATTAATTTTTTATTACTCGATTCCCTATATATAAATAAAGAAGATCATTCCCCTAAATGATCTTTTTTATTTGTTTATGATTATTATCCCAAAAACACATTAGTTATGTTTCTAATGTGTTTTTTTATTAAAAAATACTCTAAAAACCTTATAAACTGTACATTTTCAACAAACTCATTTTGACATTAGCGTCATTTATTAAAAAAAGTAAGCGCTTTCTATGGATTTTGTAACATTTTTTTGTATCATTATATGTAAGGAATCCAAAGGAGGTATATTATGGGTACATTGAATATCGAAAAATATGGTTTTAATCATACGGGAAACATTTTTAGAAACAATCCGCCTGGTGCGCTTGTAGAAAAAGCTTTACTTCATAAAGAAGGAAGACTTTCACGCGCTGGTGCTTTATGTATAGAAACTGGAGAAAGAACTGGTCGTTCCCCAGATGATAAATATATTGTTGATACACCTGCTGTTCATGATTTAATTGCTTGGGGAAATGTTAATCGTCCTGTTTCAGCAGAAGTTTTTGACCAAGTTTATGATCAAATGATTCAATATTTAAATGATAAAGATTTATATATTTTTGATGGCTTTGCAGGAGCTAATCGTAAATATCAATATGGTTTTAGAGTTATCAATGAAAAAGCAAGTCAAAATTTATTTATTAGAAATTTACTTATTCGACCTAAAAAGGAACAATTAAAAGATTTTAAAGAAGACTTTTTGATTTTAGTTGCTCCTGGATGTAAAGTAGATTATAAAAAATTAGGATTAAATAGTGAAGCCGCTATTATGATCAATTTTGAAAAACAAATTATTTTAATTGCGGGCACAGGGTATTCTGGAGAAATCAAAAAATCTGTCTTCTGTGTTATGAACTATTTACTTCCACAAAAGAAGATTTTTACAATGCATTGTTCTGCCAATATGGGAATCGATGGTGATACAGCTTTATTCTTTGGATTATCAGGAACTGGAAAAACAACACTTTCAGCCGATCCAAACAGACGATTAATTGGTGATGATGAACATGGTTGGTCTAGAAATACAATCTTCAACTTTGAAGGTGGATGCTACGCTAAATGTATCAACCTTTCAAAAGAACATGAACCTGAAATTTGGAATGCCATCCGTTTTGGTGCTGTAACAGAAAATATTAAATTATTTGAAGATACACGTATTATTAATTTTGATGATGGTTCTATTACAGAAAATACACGTGTTGGTTATCCAATTGATTATATTCCAAATACTGTTTCATCAGGAGTTGGACCTATTCCACGTACTATTTTCTTTTTAGCAGCAGATGCTTTTGGAGTTTTACCACCTATTTCTAAACTTGACCGTAACGCTGCTATCTATCACTTTGTTTCAGGTTATACAAGCAAACTTGCTGGAACTGAAAATGGTGTTACTGAACCAGAAGCAACATTTTCAACATGTTTTGGAGAACCATTTTTCCCATTAGATACAGCTTTATATGCTCACCAATTTGGACGTCGTGTAGAAATCAGGAGCTAATGTTTTCTTGATCAACACTGGATGGACTGGTGGCTCTTATGGTAAAGGGCATCGTATTCCATTAAAATATACACGTGCAATGATCAATGCTGCTTTAAATGGTGACTTAGATTTTGTGGAATATGTCAAAGAACCATTCTTTAATCTAAAAATCCCAAGAAGTTGTCCAGGTGTTCCAGCAGAAATGTTGAACCCTAAAAATACTTGGTCAAACAAACGCGAATATGATAAAACAGCTAAAAAGCTTACAAAAATGTTCCAAGAAAACTTTAAAAAATATGATTTACCTAGTACTGTTGTTAAAGCCGGACCTGGTATTCATAAATAAAAATAGCGGATATCTCATGAGATATCCGTTTTTGTATCATTTAATCATTTCTTTAATTATTTGTAAATCTTTGTTTTCTATTAATGCTTTAAAAATCTCGTTATATTGTGACAATGTTAAATTTTCTAAAATTAAAATATCTTCTTGAGGATATTTACTTTTAAAAAGCATCAATGTATTTTCTTTGGCTTTAAGAAGTTCTCCTTCTTTTAAGCCTTCTTCTTTTCCTTCTTGTCGTATTCTTACTTTCTCTTGATGATGTTGTATCTTGACAAGCTGTCTTTTACTCGCTGCTAAAACAAGTTCTTCATCTTCATTGAACTGATCCATCTTTTCTTTCATCATGATAACCACCTCACTGTTTAATGACATTATATCATCTGTTATCCCATGATATAAAGTATAAATAGCTAATTCTATCTTGCTTAGATTCTTAAGCCCTTTTTCTCTTACAACAGCATCAATAAATGGAAGATAGATATTGTGATGAGTCAGCAGATTATGCTTTCTGACATGGTTTAGTTGATTACGTGGCATATAAGTATCAATCAAGAGAAGGTTGTCTCTATCAATATCATTGACAAAAAGAATGGTATAGACTTCATGGACATTTTCACTGTATAAGAGATCTCCTCGATTAACTTGATGATCCATCATTCTAGCTCCATAGATTTGAAAGCGATAATGAACTTCTTTAGTAAGAGCACTGTTTTGCATTTCAATATCGATTAGTTTCCCTTCATCCGTTTTTACTCTGACATCTAAGACCATATCTTTATCACTTAGATGTTCAGGATTGATTTCACTATTTAAGACAAAGAGTTCCTGACATTTAATACCCGTAATTCCTTCAATAATGACTTTAAGTAAATAATAACAGCGAGAATCATTGAGATCACTCAACATGAATTTAAAGACAAGGTCATTTTTAAAATCCGTTAGTTCTATTTCTTGGTTTGATTTTTGTTTCCATAGTTTCTCCCTCTATTATTTATATAGACAACAAAAATCATTTTTTCTTTTAAAAAATTAAAAAAACGAAATAATTTTCTTATTTCGTTAACATCTTTTTAGCTGCTTGATACATTTTTTCATAATTTACAGTTTCACAAGTTCTACAATATCCTATTTGTAAATCCATATTTTCAGAAATATCAGACAATTTCTTTTGTGAAAACATTCTTAGAAGTTCTTCTTTTCTTACATAAGCAAGTTCCTTAGACATCATATGATTAACAAAACATACAAATTCATCTTGATCAACACGCCCTAATATATCTATATTTTTAAAATTCATGGAAATGAAGTCACTCATTTCTTTTACTAATTTATCTCCTCGATGACTCCCTTCTTGTTTGTACACTTCTTCTAAACCCTTTAGCTTAAATACAAACAAAATTTTTTGACCTGTTTTATTTTCATCTAATTTTTCATCAATAAGCCATTTAGCAGTATCAAATTTATATATCTTTGTTAAATCATCAATTTGTTGATTATTCATTAAAGATTCTCGTAATTTCTTTAATTCTTTCAATCTTAAATAATTACTTGCTGCATTTTTTACTCTTTGTAAAACTACTTCTTCATAGATAGGCTTTTGAATACAATCATAGATACCATAATCAAAAGCTTGTATTAAATCTTTAGGATTATCACTTGCTGTTAAAGCAACGATAGGAACTTGTGACAATCTTTTATTCTTTTTTATTTGTCTAATCAAATCCATTGTCCCTGGCGTAATTAAATCAATCAACATAACATCAAATTGATAATCTTCATCTTCAATTATTTTTTTAGCGTCAGCTATATTTTTTGATAATGTGATTTGAAAGTCATTTTCTAATAATTTTTGTAATAAAATCATATAAATCGTAGCATCTTCTACTAAGAATAATTTCATAAACATCACATTCCTCTCGTCTTTATTATATATCAAAAATATACTTTTTATAAAATAATTTAAATTAGTTTACATATAATAAAACGGTGGTAACTATGAAAAAAAGAAAAATACTTCTTATTGTATTTATTATTCTATCTATCGGTTTATTAATGGTCTATAGTTCTTCACATATATGGGCGCAATATAAAGAAAATGACAGCTTCTATTATTTTAAAAGACAAGCTATTTTTGTAATAGTCGGTCTTCTTTTACTTTTTTTCTTTTCTAAAATAGATTATCACCTCTATCAAAAACATAGTCTTAAAATTATTATTCTTGCTACAATTCTTTTAGTTCTAGTACTCATTCCTGGAGTAGGTATTGTCAGAGGTGGTTCAAGAAGTTGGTTTAATTTAGGACTTTTTGCCTTACAGCCTTCTGAAATCTATAAAATAGCGCTTATTATTTATGTCAGTGACTATATCAGCCATCATTATCACCAAATGAAAAAACTACGTTATTGTTTAAAACCACTTATTGTTATGGGAATCGGCTTTTTTCTTATTATGTTACAACCTGATTTTGGAAGTGGCTTTGTCATGTGTTGCAGTATTCTTTTAATGATTATTATTACCCCTTTCCCGTTTCGATATATTATTTTTTTAGGACTATCTGGAATTTTAATGATTATTTTAATGATTATTTCTGCCCCTTATCGAATGAAAAGAATTTTTGCTTTTTTAGATCCTTTTCAAGATCCATTAGGATCAGGATTTCAAATGATTCAATCACTCTATGCTATTGGTCCTGGAGGAATTTTAGGAAGTGGTTTTGATCAAAGCATTCAAAAACATTTTTATTTACCAGAACCACAAACAGACTTTATTTTTGCTATTTATTTAGAAGAATTTGGTTTTATAGGAGGGATTTTATTAATTCTTTTATATGCTTACTTATTTATTACTTGTTTCAATTATGCAAAAAAAGTAGACGATCTCTTTGGAAGTTTTTTAATGATCGGTATGACTTCCATGATTGGAATACAAACTATCATTAACTTAGGGGTCGTTGTTGGATTATTTCCTGTTACAGGTGTAACTTTACCTTTAATGTCTTATGGAGGGACTTCTTTACTTGTTACTTTGATTGAAATCGGTATTATGTATAATATTATCAAATCTATTTAAATATGGTATGATTTGAAAGAATGGATGTGATAATATGACAATTAAACTTTATGACAAAGATGCTTATCAGACAATTTTTGAAGCTCAAGTCATAACATGTACAAAAAGAGAAAATGATTATGATATTGTATTAGATCAAACTTTATTTTTTCCTGAAGAAGGTGGTCAAACTTGTGATCGTGGTACTTTAAATGATGTTGAAGTCATTGATGTACAAATCATCAATCAAGAAATTCATCATTATACCAATGCTCCTCTTTCGGGAAGTGTTAAAGGAAAGATTGATTTCAATTATCGTTATAATAATATGCAAAATCATAGTGGTGAACATGTTTTATCAGGGCTTGTAAAAAGTATGTTTGGTTTTGATAATAGTGGTTTTCATTTAAGTGACCATGAAATTACAACGGATTATAACGGCTTTTTAAATGAACAACAGTTACAGATATTAGAAGCTAAGGCCAATGAAGTGATTTTAAATAACAAAGTCATTCATTGTTTCTATCCAGAGGATGCTGATCTTTATGATTATCGAAGCAAAAAAGAAATCAATGAAGCAATTCGTTTGGTAGAAATCGAAGGTGTAGATTGTTGCGCTTGTTGTGCCCCTCATGTACGTTCAACAAGTGAAATTGGCATGATTAAAATATTAAAAGCCATGAAACATAAAAATGGAATTCGTCTCTATTTTGTATGTGGCCATCGTGCTTTTGTAGATTATCAAGCTAAGCACCTACAAGCAATAAATATTTCTCAAAAGCTTTCATTACCACCTGATGACCTTGTAAAAGGTATTGATCAACTTTTAAACGAAAACAATCAATTAAAACAAGAACTTTCAAGCTTAAAAAAACAAATAATTGATCAACAAGTACAATCATTACCTCAGCAAGATCATTATTTAATTTTTACTAATAATCTAGATCGTTCTTTACAACAATATTATTTAAATCAATTATTTCCATTGTGTTCTAATTATGTAGCTATTTTTGTAGGAAAAGATGAAAATTATCGTTTTATAATTGCAAGTAACAATGACTCTAGAGAGCTTTTAAATAAGTTAAAAGGTCACTTTGAAATCAAAGGCGGCGGTAAAGCAAATATGGTTCAAGGGCAAATCAAAGGAAATCAAAAAACAATACAAGATATTTTAGAGAATAACTAAGGTTATTCTTTTTTGTTGTAACCGCTTTCTTATATAAAGAAATCATTGTATAATATAAATAGTTATATAAGAAAGGGGAATGTCTATGAATTTATATCACTCAAATAATATTGGAAATGTAGCTGTTTTAGGACATCTTGGTTCAGGAAAAACAAGCGTTATTGAAGCCATGGCAAAACGTGCAGGAATTTCTCAACAAATAGGAACTATTAGTCAAGGAACAACTATTTCTGACTATGACGTTGAAGAAATTAAACGTCAATCTTCAATTAATTTATCACTTATTCCCTTAGAATGGGATTATTGTAAAATTAATTTATTAGATACTCCTGGTAATTTTGATTATGTAGGAGAAGTAGAAGCTGCTTTACACGTTGCAGAATCAGCTGTCATTGTTGTTCCTTCTTATAAGGATATCAGTATTGGTACAAAGCAAGCCATGTTTAGAGCAAAAGATAAAGCTAAAATTATTTATATTAATGGCTTAGATAATCCAGATGCCAATTATAAAGAAAAATTAAATCAATTGAAAAAAGCCTATGGTAAAGGAATTGCACCAATTCAAGTTCCTATCATGGATCATGATAAAATGATAGGTTATATTAACGTAGCTAAAATGGAAGGTCGTATTTTTAAAGGAGAACATACAGAACCTTTCCCTATTCCTGAAGATATGATGGATGAAGTTATGCCTATCAAAGAAATGATTGATGAAGCTGTCGCTAATACAAATGATGATTTATTAGAAAAATTTCTAAATGAAGAACCTTTTACTAAAGAAGAAATTTCTTGGGCTTTACGTCAAGGAGTTATGAATCAAACATTGATTCCTGTTTTATGTGGAACAAGTAATATTGGTATTCAAATTTTATTAAATTCAATGGTTGCTTTCTTCCCTGCTGCAGGTGATACATGTAATTCTATCATTGTAGAAAATATTGATACACATGAAGAAGATATCATCGGTTTTAACGAAAGTCTACCACCTTCTTTATTCATTTTTAAAACAATTGTTGATCCTTTTGTAGGAAGAGAATCACTTTTTAAAGTTTGTACAGGTCATATTCAAACAGGAATGTCTTTATTAAATGTCAATAAAAATGAAGTTGAAAAAGTGAATAAACTTTACATAAAAAGAGGAAAAGAACTTATTGAAGTTGATGAATTATGTGCTGGTGATATTGGATGTATGACAAAGCTTTCTCATTCTTCAACAAATGATACTTTATGTACATTAGATTATCGTATGAAATACCAACCTATTCATTTTTCTAAACCATATTATGGTAAAGCTATTCAACCTATTGGTAAAGCAAATGAAGAAAAGATTGCTAGTGGTATTACAAGATTATTAGAAGAAGACCAAACTCTAAAATTTGAAAATAATCATGAAACAAAACAACAATGTATTTATGGTATTGGAGATATTCATTTAGAAAGTGTTGTTGCTAAATTAAAATCTAAATTTAAAATTGATGTTAAATTAAGTGATATGAAAATTTCTTATCGTGAAACAATTCGTAAAAGTTATACTCAACGTACAAAGTTTAAAAAACAATCAGGTGGTCATGGTCAATATGGTGAAGTAGAAATTCTTTTTGAACCAACAAAAGATTATAGTCAATCTTATACATTTAAAGAAAAAGTATTTGGTGGGGCTGTCCCAAAAGCTTATTTCCCTGCTGTTGAAAAAGGATTGATTGAAAGTGTTAAAGAAGGAGTTATTGGTCATTATCCTGTTTTAGGTATACAAGCTACTTTATTAGATGGTTCTTATCATAGTGTAGATTCAAGTGAACAAGCTTTTAAAACAGCAACTATGATGTGTTTTAAAGAAGCGATGAAACATCTTGATCCATGTTTATTAGAACCTTATGTCATTTTAAATATTTATATTGATGAAGAATATTTAGGTGATTTGATGTCACATGTTAATAAAAAACGTGGTAAAGTCCTTGAAACTGATAGTTTAGACGATGGTTTAATCAAACTTGTTTGTCGTATTCCTCAAGTAGAAATATTAGAATTTGCTATTGATTTACGTTCTATTACTCAAGGTCAAGGATTGTATGATTATCATTTTGATGGATATGAAATCGTGAATGATGATTTAGTAGAAAGATTGTTAAATAAGTAAAACTTGATAAACGTATTTCAAGAAGTCCTAAGGGACTTCTTTTTTTGGACTATCCGTCCATTGAAAGAAGGAAAAGAGAAAGATAAAATAA
>ENA-OPCD01001021-OPCD01001021.1-human-gut-metagenome-genome-assembly--contig:-NODE-1021-length-22482-cov-4.454006_pt1 | contig 22482 bp, 6 predicted proteins | sample MGYA00241560_ERZ501471 | MGnify/ENA primary metagenome ERZ501471 (study PRJEB25962, sample SAMEA2042578) | human gut metagenome | biome: human gut; feature: human-associated habitat; material: faeces...
CCTTTTTGAAGTTAGAGGCTGTGCTGTACTGTACCTCATACCCGGTGGTTTGGGTCGCCTGCTTTTTCCAAGTGACCTTAAAACCTTTCTTGGCAGCGGTGACTTTAGATACGCCGGTGCCCTTGGGGTTAATGTTATAGGTCATGGACTTACTGCCGCTGTAATTGCCCTTGAGGGTCACTTTTACGGTGTATTTGCCCACATTCTTCATGCCCTTGGGGTAGCTGACGGTATAATCCGTACCATTCTTCAGGGCCTTGCCCTTGCTGTCCTTTACAGTCACAGACGGTTTTTGCACCTTGCCGTTATAGGTGTAAGCGGTTTTGCTCAGCTTGATATTATTGACCTTATAGTATGTCTGCAAGGTCTTGGTGTATGTGGCCTTGCAGCCGGTACGAGTACAAGCATAAGTTGCCGTCCGCTTGCCGTCCTTAGAAGTCGTGGCCTGGGTAAAGGCACGGCTTTTTTCTTTGTAATGATGACCCAGCGCCGGTACAATATCCCGGTGCACCTCATCTGCGCAAATGGTGCAGAAGTAAGGCGTATAGCCCGCAGTGGTGCAGGTGGGCAGAACCGAATCCCCCGCCTCGTAATTATGCTCGTGACTGCGGATTTCAAATTTCGCCTCAGCGCGATAGCCCTGGTAGTACACCGCCATGGTGTTCATGCCCTCGGCGCCGCAGCCGGACATATCCACAATCACATCGGCGCCGTTAATGCTCAGCACACCGCCGGCATCTTTATAACACCATTCCAAAGGCTGGGTGGCGTTCTTAAATCCCACCAGCAGTTTCAATTCATTGAGCACCGCCTGGGGATTATAGCCGTTAAACACTGTCTTGCCCTGCAAATAGGCACGCAGCCCCAGTTCCTCCGTCAGCGCACCGCTTTGGCTGCTGGTAAAGTTCACATCTACGGTGGCACCTTTAGCTGCCGTATAGCCCCACACGGAATAGGTATAGGTCTTGCCCTTTTCCAATTTAGCGGTCAAATAGGGGCACGTGTGATTCAGGACTGTGGTACCCTCATGGTTTGGATCTTCAAAATCCGTCACGGTACCGTCCGGACTTTTCAGACTCGCATGAAGATTTTTCTTATGCCCATTCAGCCGCAAGGTATAATCCGCAGTGTACTGGGGAGTAAAGGTCAAAGTTGCTGTCTCGCCGGCGCCAAAGGAAAAGGCGTTGTCCCGGGGACGGAACAGATAATTTTGATTTAAGTCCACAGTGGTGGCCGCCCACGCCGTCACCGGCAGGGTGCACACCAGCAGTAGAAACGCCAGCAGGAAACTGCCCAGGCGTATAGTTTTTTTCATAATCGCACTCCTTTGCTGCCCTTATTGTAGCACAGGTCAGACGGGTTGTAAATAGGAAAAGTCTGTCAATAGGTATAGCGCAGCACGGCGGAATACACCGTGTGCAGGATACCGTCTGCGTCTGCATAAGTCAGGTACGCCCGCGCGGCGGCAGTGCCCACATGGGCGGAAATGCCGTAGTACAGCACAAACTGGCCTTCCGGCTCCGTAGAGCGGTTTTGCGCGCAGCGCACCGTGCCGGCGTCCGTACCGGTGCCCGGCTTACCGGCCATCTCCAGCACCAGGTCATCGTCTGCCAAATTTTTACCATATAGGAAGCCGGAGGTCACCAGTCGGTTCCCCTCCCCGGCCATGGACCGGGTGGCAGCAAACATCACCCGCCCGGTATCCGACTGCAACTGGGCGGAGAGCAGTGACACAGAGGGCACCGGAGTCAGATCATCGGTGCGCTTCTCCAGCGCCAAATCGGCAACGGCGTAGAAGCTGTACCGGCTGCCATAACCCAGCACACGCCCATCGGCTGAAAAGCCCTTGGCATCTGCCGCAGACACAGTAACCCGCGCCCCATAGGCAACAGTCAGACTGTTCCGGGCAGTTTGGCTGCCGCACTGCAAGGTGCAGCCGGGGGCGGTGATGGTCAGCTGCTTGGCTCCACCGGCGCGGTACAGCGCCTGCACGGTTAGGGAGCTGGTGGCGCTGTGGATCTGTGTCGGCGTGTAGGACCAGCCGACAAAAGTATAGCCGGTGTAGGTAGGCGGCGTGGGGATCTTTACCTCCGCGGCACTGTCCACCTGTTGATAAGACAGCACATTGGAAAACGGGTCAATAAACAAAAAGGTCAGCCGGTCGCTGTTATCCAAAAACAGCGGTGTGTAGGTGGCGCTGGCCACCGGGGTAAAGGTATAGCTGGCATCGCCGGACAAAATCTTATTTCCCTGCTGCCAACCGGCAAAACGGCAGCCGCTATTGGGCAGAGCCAGCAGCGTACAGTCCTTGCCCCGATCTACATAAATCCGGCCGCCGGCGGTCACGTCCGTATCGTTAAACAGCAGTGCGCCCATATCCGCGCCGGGGGTAGCAATGCAAAAGCCGTCGTAATCTACAAAATTCGCCCGTGTGGTAGCGCTGCACCGGCTGCATCCCAGTAGGTCATAACCGCGGGCAGTGGGCGTAGCCGCCACCCGTTCCAGCAGCACAGAATAGTCGTGGGCCAAATTAAAATCCGCCGTGGCGGTGTAGCCCATATAGTGCACCTGTACCGTGTTCTTGCCGCAAGCACCGCAAGCGGACAGATCCACGATCACATCGGCGCCGCCCACCAACAGGCTCCCCATCGCATCCTTATACTTCCATTCTAAGTGGGCACCGGTGCGATCCACAATCAGCAGCTTCATTGCATTCAGCACCGCCTGTTGGCTGTAGGCAGTAAATTCCGTTTGGTCCAGATACAGCCGCAGCCCTACCTCCTTGGAAAGGGTGCCGCTTTCGCCGCTGGTAAAGTCCACGTCTACCGTTGCGCCGGTACTGGTTGCCGTCCAGCCCCAAACCGAGTAGGTATAGGTTTTGCCCTGCTCCAAGGTAGCGGTCAGGTACGGATGGCTGTAATCCTTAACGGTAGAACCGGTACGGTTAGGGTATTCAAAGGCCGTGACCGTGCCGTCCGGGTTCGTCAGGCTGGCACGGATATTCCGCCCGCCTGTCACATGACCGTACAGCTTTAAGGTGTATTCCGCCGTGTACTGGGGCGTAAAGGTCAGGTTTGCCGTCTCACCGGCGCCAAAGGAAAAGGCATTCGTCCGGGTACGGAACAGGTAGTTCTGGTTCAGATCTACCGAGGTGGTGGCACCGTAAGTGACCCCCGGCAGGGCACAGCAGGCCAGTACCAACGCCAGCACCAAGCACGCCAGGCGCTTTGTCATCTTTTTCATACCGCCGCCTCCAATTCGTTTCGTCTGCTTTCATTGTACCATAAGTGCCGCTCCATTGCCATAGAAAAACAAAAAAAGCCGACGGTCACCCCGCCGATCCGTACAATACCGACCCGGTGCAACCAACCGACCGCACCGGTAAAGCAAAAAAAATCGAGCCGAGGGATTGCTCCCTCGGCTCTTTTCGCTCGAGCAATTATTTTACTAATTGCAATTAGTCGTCTTCGCCACCAATAATTTCAGGACCGCTTGCGGTCATCACATTGATCTGCTGAAATTCCTTGACGTCGACAACAGGCTTAGAATAAGCTTCTTTCATGAAGACATTCCTCCTATTCCTAAATTGCCTTATATCGCTGCCGGCAGTTGCCCGCCGGCAGGAGCGATAAATAGGTGTTTACGCGATTAAGCGTAAGTGTGGTTCATCACATCAGAGTACACGGTCTTCACTGCGCCATTCTGATCCTTGTAGGTCAAGAATGCCTTAGCGGAGGCAGTGCCGTTCTGAGCGGAGAGACCATAGCTCAGGATGAACTGAGTGCTGCCCTCGGTGCTGTTGGCATAAGCAGCCTTCACAACGCCGGAGTTATCAGCGGAACCCTTCTTGCCAACGTTGGCCAGAGTCAGGTCAGCATCGGTCAGGTTCTTACCATACACAAAACCGGACTTCAGGTAAGTGCAGCCATCCACCATAGCGCGGGTAGCAACGAACTCAACCTTGTAAGAACCGGCAACCTGGTTGGCAGAAACAGCAGCCACAACGGGAGCCTGGGTGGTAGCGGAAGCCGCCTTCACAGTTACATCAGATGCAACATAGAAGGTGTAGCTGTCGCCGTAAGCAACGATCTTGCCGTCGATAGCCCAAGCGGTAGCGCCGTCCTTAGACACGGTTACCTGGGTGCCGTAAGGAACGTCAGCCAGAGTGCCCTGTGCGGAGTTGCTGCCGTAAGCAACGGTAGCATCAGCGTCAGTGGTTACAGTGTAGGTAGCGGCAGCGTCCTTCTCATACTGTGCATAAACAGTCATGGAGGAGGTAGCGGCCTTAATGGCAGCCTCATCTACGGACCAACCGGTGAAGGTGTAGCCGGTGTAGGTGGGTGCCTGCGGGATCTTCACATCTGCGCCGGAAGCAACAGACTGAGAAGAGATCACGTTGTTGAACATATCAACAAAGGTGAACTGAACGGGCTTAGCGGACTCAGCGAACACAGGCGTGTAAGTGATGTCAGCGATAGCCACGGTGGTGTAGGTAGCATCAGTGGAAACGATCTTGTTACCGGTCTGCCAGCCTACGAAGGTGCAGTCCGCATTGGGAGTCGCAACCAGGGTGTAAGTGCCGTTCTCAGCGAACTTCTTGGAACCGCCGGCGGTCACATCCTGACCAGCCAGGGTTACAGAGCCGTTCTCCACAGCATTTACAGTTACGGTCACACCAGCCAGAGCCGGAGCAGTCTCCTTGGTGTAGGAGTAGCCACAGTCCTTACAGGTGTAAGTGGTGATCTCGGCCTGATCCAGAGTGGCCTCCTGGGTCACCTTAGCGGTGAAGTCGCAGGCCTTGGTCTCCGTGTGAGAAGCGTCATTGGCGCATACACGGCTGTGCTGTGCATCAGCACCCTCGGTGCCCTCAACATGCTTCCAGTCACCCCAGTTATGATCGGTAGCCGGGATCGCTACAGTGTAGGTGCCGCCGCACTTGGTGCAGGTGAAAGTCTTCACGCCGGGCTCGGTGCAGGTAGCAGCCTTGGTCTCCACACCATTATCGAAGGTGCACTTGTCAGTCTTAGTAGGCTGGCTGCAGGTACCCTCGCCAGTGCAGGTTGCAGTATGGGTGTAATCCTTACCCTCAACGAAGGCCTCACCGCTGGCGTAATCAGCAACGGGGGCACCGTAGTTGTGGGTATGACCCAGAGCGGGCTTGGTCTCCTCAGTGTAGGAGTAGCCGCAGTCCTTACAGGTGTAAGTGGTGATCTCAGGCTGATCAGCAGTCTGGTTCTGGGTTACCTGAGAAGTAAAGTTACAAGCTGCGCTATCGGTATGAGTAGCGTCATTCTCGCAGGTGCGGGTGTGCTTGGAATCAGCCTTAGCGGTAGAGTCGTCATGCTTCCACTCGCCCCACTTGTGACCCAGAGCAGCCTCGCCGGTCATCTGGGTTCTGGAGATCTCCTGACCGCAGACGGAGCAGTAAACCACGGAGTCATAAGTCTCAGCAGTCTCGCAGGTTGCGGGCTTCACATTCTCCTTAACCGCAGCAGCGGGGGTGTGGTTCTTAGTAGCGGGGATAACCACGTTATTCTCAACGCTGATCACATAGCCGCAGTCGGAGCAGCTGGTGGTCACGGTCTTGGAACCGTCCTTATCGCAGGTGGCATCCACAATGTTGCTTTCCAGAGTCTGCGGATTATGCGGCGTGGTGGTCAGCTTAGCAGTGAAGATGGTGTCTGCGGAGATGGTCGCTGTGGTGGGATCGGTATCCCAAGCATAGCTGTAGTGGCCGGCAGCATCGGGAGCCTTCGTGGGCAGAGCCGGTACAGAAGCGGGGCTCTTGCCCTCTTCCACAGTCTCGGTGCCCAGAGAAGCGCCGTCCTCGGTCACATAGTTAACGGTGTAAGACTTGGTCTCAGGCGTGCTGGTGCCACCGATCTTCAGAGTACCCATAGCCGGAGTGGTGCCCTCATACTCGGTCATACCGGTTACAGTGTACATACGATCGGGGTCAACGGAACCCATGTGCAGGTTGCACAGACCGGGGTCGTTGGCCGGCCAATCATTCACGCCAAACTTCAGCAGGTCGTCGGAAATCACAGTGCCTTCAGCAACCTGGAAACCAACAGTACCCAGGTACAGGCCCTGTAATTTAACGCCCAGCCCATCATCGCCGCCCAAGGGGCCATCGGTCTCAAAAGTGTAGTCGTCGCCAACATACACAACGGAACCGGTCTCCGGCAGATGCGGAGTAGCGATAGACAGAGCATAATAAGTGTCATTGAACTTTGATGCAGCATCGATCAGATAAGCGTTGCCGTCCGCATCAGATACATTGGAAAAAGAGGGAACCATCATACCGCTGTCGCCGGCGGTGAAGCCCTTAGCGGTTCTCTTACCCATGGTCAAAGCATCATCCCAACCGAAGGACAGGGTGCAGTCACCAAACTGGCCGCCGTAGTTCTTCAGGATGAAGGAAGCAGCTACATAATATTTACCGCTACGGATTGCAGCAGCCGGGAAATCGGTTTTGTTAGCAGTCTTACCGGTCAGGTCAACCTTAGAAAGATCTGCATAGGTGTCGTTATTTGCAGAGTTTTCCCACTCTGCGTCACCATTCGTGATAAAAGATTTGTTCAGACCGGTGTAAGCCGTCCATACGATATCTACCTCAGGAGCAATATCAGCCGCTGTTACATAATCTTCTTTTGCAACAACATCGCCGGGCTCATAAGAGTTAGCAGCCAGTGCAGAGATGGGAGCCATGGAGACTACCATCAGACCAGCCATTACACCGGAAAGAAGCTTCTTTGCGCTTTTACGCATACGTTCTTTTCCTCCCTAAATCGTTATCAATAACTTAGCTTAGATAAATTACAGTTACTAAACGCATAATAGATTGCATAATCCGTAGCATTCACATAGCCATCATGGTTAAAGTCGCAATCCGCATTGTAATTCGCTGCGCCTTGCTTCGCGTTGGCGGACGAATAGTAAATTGCGTAGTCTGCGGCGTTGATATAGTCATCCTTGCTAAAGTTGCAGACAACCATACCTAAATCGCCTAAATCCAAATCGCTGTCTGCTACCGTAAAGGTAACCGTGCGATCATAACCATAGGCATAGCGCAATGTAGCGGTGTACTCCCCTGCCGGGAGTGAGGGAATGGTAAAGCAACCGTCATTATTGGTGGTTGCCACCACTTCATCTGCAATCACTACATCGCAGTTGCGAACTGTAAAAGTATCTCCCGCCAAATCCCCATTGGTATTGGCCAGCGCCAGCACCCTGCCGGTAACGGCATGGCCGGTGGCCGGTGACAGATCCGCTGTCATGGGATGCAGCGTTGCGTTATAGCCGTCAAAGGCGGTGACCAGCGCATAGCAGTCCTGGTCAGCCGAGCCATAATCGGCATAATCCGCATAATCTGCCTCAATGAAGGTTTGGTTCGGGTCCGTATCCAAGGTCACAATCTTTGCAAAGTCCACAGGCGTTTCCGTAGTAACGGTGACCTGCAACTTCAAAAGGAGCTGACCCGCCGCATCAATGGCGGTGGTCGTTGCAGTCTGGTCCACCCTGGTGATAAAACCAAAGTTGATGGTCCCATTCTGCACCAGCACACCGGCGGCGCCAAGGCCCCGCAGCTGATCCGGCAAACTGTCCGACAGCAGATCACTGTGTCCGTTGACCGTCAGCACAGCCGCATCATAAGACATGGTGTACTGCATCACGGCAAAGGACTGCATACCGGAAAGCGTAAAGGATACGGTATAATCCCCGGCAGACAGTGCATTGCCGTCTACCGCCCGGCCCTCGCTGTCCGTAAAGGTACAGGAGAGGTGGGGCTGCTCGGTGCCCAAGGTACCCTGGGCAGCCAGCGGGGAAATAGAGGTTAAGGTCAAAATCAATACAAACGATAAGAAAGCAGCAAGTGTTCTCTTGAGTTTGTTCAATTTCATAATCAAAATCAGTGTGACCCAAGCGGTGCCGAAGCACCGCCCGGGTACTTTAAGTTAGGATTTAGCCATAGATTGCGTTGCTCAGTGTCTTACCTGTAAATGCCTTATAGATATTGTAGTCTGTACCATTTACAGCGCCATCATGGTTAAAGTCGCATGCTTCGTTATAGGAAGCACTACCCTTAGATTTACCTGTTGACTTCTTGTATGTGTTGTAGTCAGTACCGTTGATTGCTGCATCTTTCTTGAAGTTGCATACAACCATACCGTAGCTGCCCAGATTCACATTGCCGTCTTTCACCTCAATGGTGATGTTACGGTCAAAGCCATACTGATAGCTCAGCGTTGCCGTGTACTTACCGGCAGCCAAAGACGGAATGGTAAAGGTACCATCCTGACCGGTGGTAGCCACAGTCTCGCCGTTGATGATCACATTACAACCAATGACTGTAAACTTGTCACCAGCAACCTTACCGCTGGTGTTCGCCAGAGCAAGCACCTTACCGGTTACAGCGTAGCCCTCAGAAGGAGCAGTTGTGCCCTCTTCAAGAGAGTTCTCTGCATCTACCAGGTTCTTGTAAGCGGTGAAGCAAGCAGACAGGTTGGCAGTGTAGTTGTCCTTATCAGCCGGAACATAGGTGGCAGCGTCCTTATGGGCGTAGTCGCCGTTACCGGTGGTCGCAACATCTACAGCAGCAGCCAGTGCGTTCACATAGTTGGTCCAGGACTCGTCGGTGTAAACCTTCTCGCCCTTGTTAACCAGCTTGCCGCCCTCAACAGCACCGTACTTCGCGGAAGTCGCGGTGGTGGCGATTGCAGCATTCTTGATGGCATTGCCGTCTGCATCGACCTTACCGGAATCTGTCCAGGTGGTGGTCATTGCGCTGTAAGCGCTGCCGCTGGCGTGAGAAACCTCAGCCTCCACCTTGTCGCCGATATAGCCGCGCTCGGTCACAGTGCCCATGTACAGGCTAAACATACGAACAGCCTCTTCAATCAGCAGAGAAGAAGTGCTGGTGGAGAATGCATAGGTATAATCCGCAGCGTCATTACCGTTGGTGTTCGCCAGGTCAGCAATGGTCTGGTCGATCTGGTTCCAAGCGCAGGTGGCAAGCACCGTCTTGGACTCGTCACTCTTCAGGTAAATATCTGCAGCGTACATCTTTTCAGCATCCTTCGCCACGGATACCATCTTCTGGTACTCGGGCAGATCGAAGTTGGCGTCCGTCATACCGTCACGAATGGAAGAAACATCCGTGAAGATCTGACCGGCAACGGTAACGCTCAGCATCTGCGCACACTGATCCACAGCATAGCGCATCTTGTCTCTTGCCTGCATGGCAAGTGCACGGGTTTCCTCACCATTGTTGACAATGGACTTCTCGGTAACCATGTGCTTCACAGTGAAGTCCTTGCTCACGGCAACGCCATTGGCATTGTAGTAAACGAACTTCGCCTGATTGAAGGTGCCTTCCTTTTCAGCACCGTTGATCGCATAGGGAGCATCCTTATAAGTGGTGGTATCCCATGCGGTGGCATAAGCCGGGGTGTTCAGGAAGTACCAGGAAGAACCGCTCTTCACAACAACCTGGCCGGTCTTATCCATACCCACGGTGTAAGCCTGACCACCAACATTGGTGGAAGTCTGAACCGTTACATCAGCATCGGTCAGAGCCTCCGTGGTGTAATAAGGCTGGCTCATAGCGCTGTCAGCATAGTAATAATTGCCGTCAGTCGTTGCATAAGCAGCCAGAGCTGCAGGCAGCTGATCCAAGGAAGTTACGGGCTTGGTTGCAGGCTCGCCGATCACGGTCTTCACCTCAGAGGTAACAGGCGTCTTCGTGAATGCACTGGACAGAGTGCCGGCAGTGGACAGATTCAGCGGAGACTGGCGGGCCTCAAAGCCGGCAGCCAAAGCAGCGGTTGCTGCATCATAGGTTGCAGAAGAGCCGCTGGCCTTATCGTAATCCTTAAAGTCAGAAGGTCTGTAGTTCTTAATGTAGCTGTTCAAAGAATCGTAAGCACTATTGAACTGGCTACGGTTACCATCGTCAGCAACAGTTACTTTCAAGCTACCGGTTGCCGGGTTCTTGTCGCAGAAGAAGCTCAACTTCACTTCTTTCTTGGACACCTGAGAAATATCCGTAGAACCATCATACTTGAACAGATCCAGGGAAGAGGAGCTGTCCTTAGACAGAGTCACGGAACCGGTCTGGATGTACAGACCGTCAATGCCGGTTGCGCCGGAAACCTTGCCCAGCAAGTTGCTGTAAGCGAAGTCGCCGGAGCCGCTCTTCAGATAAACAGCGGTGTAATAACCGTTGCTATCCTTAACAGCTGCAGCCAGCGCTTTGCCGCCGTTCAGCTCGCTCAGCGTGTAAGCGTGGTTCACACGAGATACGCCGTTGGAGGGAACCTGGCTTGCGGCAACACCCTTGACCCAAGTCTGACCGCCATCGGTGGTGTAGTCTACCTTTTCGTAGTTCAGCACATCACCGGTGAACTTATCAAACGCAGCCATCATGTTGGAATTGTTTACAGTTACGGTCTTGTTGCTAAAGGAATCCTTAACAGAACCGGTGCTGTAAGCAAAAACGCCGTCCAAAGTCTTGTCGGGAGAACCGGCAAGGGTACGGTCATAGCCAAGACGAATCTTGTAGTTCTTCACTGCATCCAGGTTAGAGCTTGCCAGAACAATATCGGTAGGATAGCTTACACGGAACGGCTTCGCGTTCAGGTAAGGGTTACCAAAGTAACCGGTGTTGTTCACGGTAGCCTGACCATCGGAGGTCTTACCGGAAGAACCATTGGAGAATCTGCCGTCCTGAGAACCGCCCGGATACACAGAATCGGACCAGTTCTTCAGCGGAGTCACAAACTGATAAGTCTTGCAGGTCAGGCCGGTGTAGAGGGCCTGGTTGGTGTTGGTGTCGATAATGTTGTAAGTAACGGTGTAAGTTACTACAGTATCTTCATCAAAACCGCCGTTGGTAACAGTGAAGGAAGCGGACTTCTCAGGAACAACTGTCTTGCTGGAGAAGTCTACGGTGCAAGCACTGTTATCGGAAACCACATTCGTGATCTCAATGTTGTAACGGCCACGAGCAACGAAGTTACCATCGGCGTTCTTTACCGCACGGTTCAGACCGTAGCAGTTATTGGTAACCGTCAGCGTTGTGGTGGTGGTGTTACCGCCATAGCTGAGGGTCAAGTTGCTGTCTGCCACACGAGCGGAAGCCAGCTTCATGTTATGATCCGCCAAAGTGGTGATCAGGCCGCCGATCAAATTGTTCACAGCTTGTACGGTGTACATAGCGCCGGGCAGGATCGTATCGGTCTTGCCGCTGTCGCCGCCTACACCGCCGCTGGCTTCATACACATTGTATACCAGGGTACCCAGTACGCCGAAACTGCTGTCGCTGGAAGTACCGGCAAAGGTATCCTTCTGCAGCAGATCGTCGAAGGGATGATTGTTGGTCGCAGCAGCGGGAACCACATTACGGGCTGTGCCGTAGCGGCCGCCGAATACAACGTTCACCAGATCAGCCAATACATTGTAAACGGTGCGGATAATGCCTTCGCTCTTGATAGGCGGTGCGGAAACCATGGTCAGCAGACGGGTTACGAACCCGGTTGCGCCATACTGGCCGTTCGCATCTGCCACACCAATATTCAGCATACCCTGGATCACATCGGTGTAGATCAGCTCTTCGGAATTCAAAGCGCCTTTCTTTGCAGAATCGCCATACTGCAGCACGCCTGCAACAGGCAACAGCTTGTTGGCGATCACATTGATGTTCTCCCACAGGGAGTTGGACAGCTTCACCAGGCAATTGCCGTTGGTGTCGCAAACGCCCAGAAGATTGGCAAGGCCCTTGCCATGCTCGCCGTCCTTAAAGGTGTCGGTGCCGGCATAGTAAACAACAACGGAATTCAGCAGATCAAACAGAGAAACGCCGTCATTCAGAGTAGCGGTCTCCGGATTCCACAGGTTGCCGTCCTTGTCGTGCATGATAATATAGGGGCTCATTACATAACCCACAGCATCACGAGCCATCAGCAGCAGATTGTCGATGGTTACATCGTACTTACCGTCTGCGCCCTTCTGCACCAGAGAAGAGTAGTCGTGATCCGGCAGCACATAGCCCAGATACAGCTGCAACGCCAGAGCAGCTACGCCCTCTGCATCGTCGCAAGCGTCCAGGTCCTCATTGTGGATGCCCTTCTTGAAGTCGGGGATATTCCGCAGTGCAGAAATTGCAAACGGAATCATCGCGCTCTCCAAATTGGCCTCGGTCAGAGCAGTGCCCTCGCCATTCTTATTATAGAAGGCGCCGAGAATGTTCGCATCCGTTTGATCACAGATGTACTGCAGCACCTTCAGCATATTGCCAACCAGGGTCTGCGCTACATTGCCGGGATCATCGGAATTCACCTTCGTCAGAACGCTGGCATCATAACTCGGCAGGAAGTCCTTTACTGCGGCAACCAGGAAATCATTCAGCGCTGCCAGCATGGAGCTGTAGCTGCTGTAATCATTTGCCATGAATGCCTCAATGTTCTTCATACCGGTCTCAGCAAAGCTGCAGTTCAGGGGACCGGTTGCCTGCTTAAAGTAGTAAACAGACATGGGGCTGTAACGCAGTTTGTTGAACAGGGTGGTGGAGTCAATATCTCTCCAGGTGTAGGTAGGATTCTTCACCAGGTCACGGCTGTTGTACTTCTCCAGATCCGCCTTGATGTAAGCCAGATAGGAAGCCGCATCCTTGTACTCTTCGCCAAGGGTCTGGCCGGGCTTCAAGTTCTTTGCAGCCTTCTGGCACTCATAAGCGGCCCAAGCCTGCACATCGGCAGCGGCGTAGTTGTTGGCTACATTGCTGTAGTCCCAAGCCGTGTTGTGGGTCGTGGCACCGGTGTACCACATATAGTAGTTGTAGTCGTAACCGCCCACACCGGAATTCAACTGGCCCAGCGTATCCTTCAAGGCGGTGTTCCACACCATCTCAAAGGCTTGGAAGCCAAAGTCAAACAGCGTATCTGTGGGCTTCAGCACCAGCTTCTGATCCTTGTAGCGGAACAGATATACATTACCGATGGCCTCGCCGTTCTTGTCATGATCCTCCTGCGTTACATAATGCAGGTTGGTCGTGTCAATATACGGTGCGGAACCATTCTCCATATACTGTGCGTATCTGTCTCGAGAATTGGTACCGTCGGCGTATGTAATCTGTGCGGTAATGTTGCTGAGCAACTGGGTGGAGAGCTTATCAAGCAGGACGGAATCCAGCTTGCTGGTCTCCAGACTGGGATTGTTCCGGATCTGAGCCTTCTCCTCTGCAGTAAACCAACCGGTATTCTCCAGAACCAGCTGCTGAACAATATTATATACCATATTGCTCTGATAGCCGTTGGGCATACCAATCAGGTCGCCGATGGTCTTGTAAACATTCAAGAAGCTGTTTACGATACCAAGGCCAAGATCGCCGCGCAGCAACTTCTTTACGATATTGCCGTTGGCGCCTTCAGGACCCGCGTCGGAAGAAATGTTCCGAACCAGCTTCACAATACCGCGTACAATATCGGTAGAGGAAGTTTTGCTGCGGGACATTCCGTCAACTGCGCTCAAATCTACATAGCGGGCATCGCCGGCCAGCAGAAGCAGTGCGGACTTGCTGTTCAGGAAAGAATCCAGATCTTGAACAGTTTTAAGCACCTCATCCACGCTGCCCAGTTTGATGGTGATGCTACCAAGAACGCTCAGGTCGATATTCATCGGTGCGATGTTTGCCTGAGCAAGAGTCAGATCCACAAAGTCCAAAAGGGCTGTGCAGGCCTGCTCATCATTGAGGATGGGCCAACCCAGTGAGTTGAAGTCCAAGTCCTGGTCATGGTACTTGGTGTTTGCCGAAGCATTAGCCGCGGAAGCGACCATAGCACCGGAGAAACAGCTCATCGCCATCAAGACCGCCAAAAAGAGCGCAAGCAACTTGCGGGAAAACTTTTTAGCTTTCACTAATTTTTACCTCCATAGTAATTTGTAATTCTTACGAATAAATGGTTGCGTGTACGCGCCGTCCCATCCTCTGACCATCGGGCAATCCAATATTCAGGATGAAGGCATTGCAGCCAGACGCCATACATTATGAAAATGCGCATAGAAACACATTTATCGCATTCTTATTAAAACACGATGGTCATCAAAAATCAATAAAGAGCCGTGATTTTTCTGATTTTCGGAATGTTGCACAATTTGAGCGGCTGTTTTTTGTGCGAACGGACAAATTTAATTTACACGAAATTAACAATTTGTTCATATTTTGTCGCTTAGTTAAAAGACAATGCCTATTATTTTGCAAGTTTCGACTTGTAAAGGCAATGCGCTTTACGCTCGATTTTCACACGCAAAGGTGTGCCCCTTTACACCCTCGATTTTTTGGCGTAACGGCGGGAAACTTTCACAAGTTCCACAGGATTTTCCACAATTTTTCCTCCAAAACCGGTGGAATTTCTGTCAGCAGTTGTCGAATGCAGCAATAACGATAAATGCGCCCTGATCCTCCACACAAATCCAAGATAAGAATGCAGCGCAGATCCGTCGGCCGGGCCAAACATGGCTTGATATATAAGTACGCAAAAAATTATTGCGCCGGAATTTCGCTATAAATCGGGAAATTTTGCCCACCCGTTCACATTTTGTTAAAAAGTTTTCGGAAATCTATTGACTTGCCGTTCTATATTTGGTATAAATATACTGTATTTGTTGTACGCGTGGGTATCCTGCGCCCTTTTAGCAGAGGAATTGTGAACAAATTGTTAACGCAACTTGCAAGCACATCCTCCGCTAAAAGGGTGCGCTGCCCAGGCGAATCCAAAACGACAAGTTCGTCAACATATCAGAAGGAGAGATGAATTATGAAGACGGGCAAAAAGTTACTCAGCCTATTTTTGGCTGTAGTAATGATGGTCACCACCTGCTCTGTCGGGTTCACTGCATTTGCAGCGGACAAAGACAAGGGCATCTGGAAGAACTCCACAAGTGCCGATTCCACCTTTGACGCACTGACGGAACTGGTAGACACCTACGTTCCGGCACTGCTCAATCAGCCGAATATCAAAAAGGCGCTTGAGGAGAAGTTGGGGATGACCGTCACCGACACCACCTCGATCAGTGATCTGATCATGGGTGTGTCTCCCACGCTGCTTAATCTTTTGAGCAGCCCCATGAATAAGGCAGACATCATTGACGGTTACCAGAAAGGGTATTCCGATGTGGCGTATGCCTACCTGGACGAGAAAGATGCGAAGATGAGCTTTTATCAGCTGTTTTCTTTTTGCGTCAACAACATGTCGTCCAGCGACGCAGAACTGGCCAAATGGTGCGAGGACACGCTGAGCGATCTGTCCGCCCTGCTGGAGCAGTTCCCCGAGAAACAGGCTAAGCAGCAGGAAGACCTGAGCGCTGCCTATGACGCACTGAACAAAGTGCTCGAGGTGCTGGGTACTGCTAATGGCAGCCTGGACACCCTGGAAGACATCCAGAAAGCTACCGTTACCTACAAGGACAAATCGTACAAAGTAGACGACTTGATTGCTCTGGACGATTTCAAGGATGTAGCTAAGTGCTTTGGCACCTTCACCGCCTACTTCGAAGAAGCCGGCAGCAAGAAGAAAGTCAGCACCATGAGCGAAGCGATTTGGTATGTGCTGCTCCAGTATCAGTCCGACAAGGCAAGCAGTGAACTGGCAGAGGCCGCCAAGGCTTATCTGTGCAAGCTGGCCAAAAAGGACTACAACACCATCAAGGATGACGATGCTGCACTGGCAGCCGCTTGCAAGATCGGTGCTGCCGTACTGGCCAACAACGGCGATGACGCCTTTGTTAGCGAGTACTATGCTGCGCAGCTGGATGATGCTACCGTAGAAGCCCTGCGTGCGGACATGAACAAGAATGTGCCCGACGGCAACGCAAAAATCGGTTCCAGCCGTGACACCTTCCAGGCTTACCTGAACGGCGACTATGCAGACAAGGGCATCGCTCCTGTAACCAAGCCGGCAATGGCCACTTACTGGAGCAGTGAGGATCTGGATACGCGTACCGAGGGTATTTACCGCAGAGCGTTGATGGAGAACAGAACTGTCGGCGGCATGTCCCCCGAAGATGTGATCGCCACCATCAACCAGGACCTGCTGAAGGCCTTTTACAGTGGTGAGCTGAAGGAGAGCGTTGACGAGGCTGTCGATTTCTACTTTGAGATCACCGACGCCAAGACCATCTCTAATACTTGCAGAAAGTATTCTTTCGCGAAATACGGCTTTAAGGATTCCTTCGCTGTTGCTGCTGTAAACAACGCCATCAATCAGTACATGGTACTGCTGGATCCTGAGGATCAGGAAGGCGTAACCATCGCAGGCTTGCACCTCACCGGTAATGCGGTTATGAACGAAGTGGTCTACAAACTGGTAGAGTCCAAGGTTGACCTGAAGGGCGCGCTCACCGATATATGGATGAACCTGTATGAGCACCCGGTTGAAACCATTATGCAGTTGCTGCCTGTTTTGACCGTTGTGATTGACGAAGTGCTGATCCCCATGGTATTCAACCAGGAGGGTGATCCCTTTAATGGTTTCCTGGGCGGTTTGCTGAGCGGTCTGATGGATCAATACGGCCAGAGCGTTGGCAGCCCCGTCGGTTTGGGCGGCGGCCTGAGCTGGGATTTGAACGAGGTTCTGCCCACCCTGATGCACTGGCTGATCGGCGACACCAACTATGACTTTACATACTACAACATCAGCGGTGTTGAGTATGGCAAGGATGCCGACGGCAAAGATGTGATCGTCAGCCAGGTGTATGGTGACCCCACCACCGGCAAGTACGATGACACCAAGACCCCGGTGATCCTGAACATCTATGCAGCCGATAAGGCGCTGCAGGGTGCCAAGGCATCCGGCATTGCCGATGCACTGAAGCTCACCGGCGACGGTGCTACTGCCGTGAATGAGGCTGTGTCCGAGCTGGCCACCTTCTTCACCGCTGCTGTGGATCAGTATGTGGCTGCCTATGGTGAAAAAGACGCCAAGAGCGGCGCCATGACCAAGGAAGAGGGCACCGTTTACAACCACGGCGTCAACAACCTCTTCGTTGCCCTGCCCAGAATTCTGGACATTATGGGCAAGAACTTCATTGCCAAGTATGATGTAAAGAGCGCTAACAACACCAAGAAGGCTTCCGACTGGTCTTATAGCGATTATAAGATTAAGAGCGATACCGTTAGCAACAAAGCGTTCTCCTACAACCAGTCTTTGGTTAACTTTAAGAACCTGGCAGACGGCGGCAAGCCGGCCAAGATTCTGGACTGCTTTGTAAACATCTTTGTGAACGACTGGTTCAACGCCATCATTGACCTGCTCAATGATGTGACCGCCACCGACAACAAGATCACCACCAACCTGCCCATCATCACCGGTCTGATCCGCGCTATGGGCGGTCTGGGCGAAAAGAGCACCATCAGCGATGTACTCAACGGCGTATTCCAGCTGAAGTACAACGACAAGGCCTCTTTCGTAATGGGCGTATACAACAAGGAATCCAAGTTTGTTGGTCTGAGCACCGAAAGTGCTTACTTCCTGTTGTCTAACATCGGTCAGCTGGTGAATGTGATCCAGGCCATGGACACAAAGACCAAGAACACCATCGACGTGAGCTTCCCGAAAGTGAACGGCAAGATGGCAAAGATCCAGACCCAGCCCAAGTGGGCAAAGGTACCCAAGACCTCCAGTAAGAGCGGCGCTTCTCTGCTGTCCAATCTGGACTCCGCACTGTCCAAGGTGCTGGAGAACTCCACACTGAACAACTTCAACCTGAACACCACCCCCGGCATCCTGTGCGGTCTGGTAAGCCTTGGTTCTTACATCCTGGGCAGCGACAACACCAACCCGATGCTGAAGATGCTCAATAAGACCTTAAACTTCCTGAACGACGGGGACAAGAAGCCCACCGATACCTCAGACAAGAAGGTTTACACTGAGGATCATCTGACCAATCTGGTGGTTCAGATGTATGTTGCACTGGAGAATGTAATTGATTACTATCTGGTGAACGAGGACGCTCTGGGCCTGAATGTTTTCTACGACGGCAACCAGAAGCTGTACAAGAAGAAGAATAAGGCCGGCAAGCCGGTGTACTACACCAGCAAGACCGGTGCTTACCACTACAACATTTTGGCTGCTGCGCTGAAGGGCTTGATTTCTCCCCACGCAGTGAGCAATCACCTAACCAACAAGTCCGCCGCCAAGAAGCTGGCAAGCCTGCCTACCTGGCACAACGCCATTCGCTTGGACAAGAGCACCAGCGGCTGGACCGGCGCCACCAACATTAAGATCAACTGGGGCTTCCGCGCAGGCAACAACACCAAGTTCTTCCAGAACTTCGGCGAGAGCCTGGGCATCATCACCGATCTGATCGGCGTGCTGACCAAGGATGCCGGTTACTATGACGGTGTACTGTACCCCATCTTTAAGGATCTGGAAAAAGCACAGGGCTTTAGCCTGGGCGTGTATGCAAAGGGCAGCGTAAAGGACGGCGCAACCGGCCTGCTGGCCATCATCACCCCCATCAGCAAGCTGCTGGACGGCTTCTACAGCAAGCCTGTCTCCGTGCTGACCAACCTGATCAAGGGCCTGTCCATTGTGATGAACAAGGACCTGAACAATGTGGCGACTGCCGCCATTTACCCGCTGTACAAAGAGATCCACGGCGTATCCAACATTCTGAGCGCAAAGGTGTCCAACCTGATGCCCTCTATGGCAAAGAACGACGCATGGTTCTCCGCGATACTGGGCCTGATCTTTAAGACCAATACGGACGACAAGGATCAAAACGCGCAGAATAAGCAGACGATTGCCCTTGTAACCGGCCTGCTGAAGAAGAGCGCAACCAAGGCTGGCTTGGGCATCAACGACGTGACCGTGATCAACGCTGTAAACAGCCAGCTGGCTAACTTCGGCTTTGAACTGCCCACCACCCTGTTTAAGGACATTGCAAACTGCAAGAATGCAGAGGCTGTTCTGAAGTACCTGACCCACCTGGTGGTCGATGTACTGCAAATTCGCCAGATCATTGATCTGCTGAAAGTCGTGATTGACAATCCTTCCATAAGCCAAGTGCTGGATATGATCAGCCGCCTGACCAAGAAGGATCTGCTGAACATCATCAACGCTGTGATCGCCAAGACCACGGATCCCACCACTGCTTACTGGACCTTCCTCCAGTATGTACAGGAAAAGACCACCGGCTTCTATTATCCCGCCGGTGTGACCGCGCAGGACGCCAGCGACGCTGTTGGCGATCTGGACACCATGGTCACCTCCGTGATCGGCCTGCTGGCCGGCCTGGATGTGGTGAAGCAGGATAACCTGAAAGACCTGGTTAGCTCCCTGATCTTCACCAACGCCAACCTGACCAAGCTGGCTTCCGCACTGTACGGCGCCATTGATCCTTACAAGGATTACCTGGGCTATGCCGGCATTGATGTAAGCAAGAAGGGCGTAGCTAAGCTCCTGACGGACGGCAGCTACGGCAAGACCTACTCCTCCGCAGCTAAGGCGATCAAAAACGCCAAGAGCTGGAAGAAGCTGGGCAACATCAACTGGGGCTTCACCGATGGCTCCGCAAAGGCACAGCAGGGCTTTGTAAACGGCCTGGCTGCGATCCTGCGTCCGCTGGACGGCGTACTGTCTCTGCTGCTGGCAGGCGACGACTTGGCCGTTGGCCAGATCCTTACCGATTTGGTAAAGAACCTGAACTTCGGTTCCTCTAAGGACACCGTACAGCTGAAGAATGGCAAACTGCGCATTCGCATCAAGGGCTCTGACAAGTATTCCAAGACCTCTGTACTGGAGATCAACCTGTACAAAGTGATCGAGGATGTGAAGTCCCTGAGCATCTATGGCGGCAATGGTTACGAAAGTGCCATCGTTCCGCTGCTGGAGGCACTGGAGTGCCCCAACGTGAAGACCTATAAGCAGTACAAGGCAGACATTAAGAAGTTTACCGACAGCGTACTGACGGATGTGTTGAATCCCATCGTAGGCTTCCTGAACAAGGTACTGGACGCTCCGTTCGATACCCTCACCGCAGTACTGCCCAATGTGGCATACTACATTGATAATAATGGCCTGGCACAGCTCGTCAACAATCTTCTGTCGCCGGTAACATCTCTCCTTCCGGTACTGAAGAAGAACGGCGTAGATGTTGAGGTCATTGTCAAGGCTCTGGCTGGCAAGTCACTGAACGACCTGGTTAAGGACGCACTGGGTGTGAACATTCACCTGAATCTGAACAACCTGAACAAGTGCGACATCCAAAACGCCATCGTTCCGCTGGTGAACAAGCTGCTCAAGTCTAAGAAAATCAACATTCAGTTGCCCAAGATCGACTGGGGTACCCTGGCAAGCCATGGCACAGTCAGCACGGTCAAGAGCGCTGCAAAGAACAGCGAAGGCTATTATAATAGAAAGCACGTTACTGCAAACCAGGGCGAAACGCTGATCGCCGTGCTCCGCTATGTAGCCAACCTGCTGACCAAGAACATCAGCGGTTTGAAGTCCATTTTGGGCGGTATCGACGCGATCAAGGATTACAAGTCCATCATCAACGCGGTACTTGACCAGATCGGCACCTCCTCCGCAGACCAGATCATCCGTGCGCTGTTCTATCTGCTCCAGGAGAATCCCACCAATGCGTTCTGGAATTACAGCGAATACCAAGCCAAGGACTACAAGTTCTCTTATCCCTCCACTGTGGATCAAGAATTCTTGAAGAACATTCCGCCTATGCTGGATGGCCTGATCGGTAGCTTGGCTGATCTGAACAAGCTGATCGCTGACGCTGCCTTTAAGGACAGCACCATCAATGGCATGATCACCGGCATTGGCAAGGCACTGGACGGTGTGAAGATCAACGACTCCACCAACCTGACCGCCCTGCTGTCCCAGACCGGCATTGACTATTCTACCAAGACCGTTGCCAAGCTGCTCACCGATGAGTCCTATGGCAAGAGCTACGCGAATGCGGCTGCCGTAATCGGCTCCGCCTCCTCCTGGTCCAAGGTCAACACCTCCGCTCTTAAGTGGGGCGTAAAGGATAAGGATAGCTTCTTTAATGCACTGGCTGCTGTAATGCGTCCGTTCTACGGCGTATTGGATGTACTGCTGAATGATGCTTCTCTGGGCATCTTCAACATCGTTCATATCCCCGGCTCCAACGGCTACTCTTCCGTGGTCGTTCCGCTGCTGGAGGCATTCGGCTGCTACAACATTAAGACCCAGTATCAGTACAGAGAGGACATCAGCAAGGCCTATGACAACATCCTGTTGGATATTGTCAACTCCCTGTGGGATAAGGTAGAGGACATTCTGAATGCACCGCTGCAGACCCTGATGTCCATGCTGCCCAACCTGGCACTGTTCATTGCCAACGACGGCCTGCTGCAGCTGATCGAGAACCTGTTTACACCGGTTTCCGCTCTGCTGGATGCTTTGAAGCCCATCGTGAATGTGAACACCGTACTGACTCAGGTATTCAAGGCCTTCCATGTGGATCTGAATGGCTTACTGGCTAAGGTTGGCCTGAAGTTGGATCTGAACATTGACCTGTACGATCTGACCGCTATGCTGAAGCCCATCATCGGCGTGGACAACATTGTTCCCCTGCTGAATCAGGTGCTTGGCATGATCAAGATCAAGGGTAAACCCCTGGGTCTGGAACTGATGGATATTGACTGGTTCCAGCTGGCAAGCCACGGCAAGGTGATGACCGATGCTTCTCAGGCTGCCACTTACGGCACGCGCGTGTTTGTAAAGGGCGACGCCTCTGAGACCTTGATTGCCGTGCTGCGGTACCTGGTTGAAGTTGTTAACTACAAGGATAACTACAACACGGTAGCCAGCTTGGTAGGCTCCCTGATCGGTGGATCTGACAACAGCTCCATTACCGATGTGGTAGGCACCGTGCTGAAAATGCTGAAAGGCAACACCGACGATGTAATCGGCGAACTGTGTAACCTGCTTCAGCAGCTGGGTGGTTAATCCCCCATTCCTAAATGAAAATGGCGTACCTTCGGGTACGCCATTTTTGTTACCCGCCGCCGGACAGGCTCCTGTATATAATGTATATAATGTATATAATATAGAACGCCCTTTGGGTGCAGGCTCTCACCTGCCCCGGAGGGCTGCTTTTTTTCGTCAAGTTTTACGGCTTTTTGAATTTTCTTTGCGAAAGCCTTGTATTGCTTTTGCAATTTATATATAATAAGTGCATAGTAACTTTTATCTCGGTGGTGAATACAAATTGCTCGGTAAATACGCCAGAGTCAAGGTCGTTATGCCTATTGGCTCTACGGACGGTACGGGCTATCGGTATCCGCTGAACTACGGCACAGTATACGGTGAAAAGGACCAGACTGCCTACATTATGGGCATCCACCACCCTGTGCGTAACTTTGACGGGCGTGTGATAGCCGTCCTCCGAAACAAAAAAGAAAAAAAATCCATTTGGATTGTGGCGCCCAAGAGCACACGA
>ENA-OPCD01001033-OPCD01001033.1-human-gut-metagenome-genome-assembly--contig:-NODE-1033-length-22379-cov-3.341740_pt1 | contig 22379 bp, 18 predicted proteins | sample MGYA00241560_ERZ501471 | MGnify/ENA primary metagenome ERZ501471 (study PRJEB25962, sample SAMEA2042578) | human gut metagenome | biome: human gut; feature: human-associated habitat; material: faeces...
GCATAGCCGGCACTTGTGTCAATTGCTCAAACATAATTTGTGCAATTTTCATATCATGTGTTAACACCAATAAATTTTCAGAAATATTCGTAACACGCAAAAAAACGTATGTCACATGTCCAGGCTGATAATGGGGACCATCTACTACCAGACCCTGACGCATTCTTGAATTCTTTTCAGCTATTCTTCCAACAATATTCTCCGGAATACTTATTTTTTCCTGCGTCTTTACAAATACTGTCTCACCCGGTTTTAAATCGTACTCACGATGTTCTTTTCCTTCTTCATCACACATGACATCCATCGTTAAATCATAACTGATTCCATTTAAATTTTTTTCTTTAAATCCTGAAACAATCAACTGCTGACTGTCTACATACTGTTTTATATCCTTATCTACTAAAATCATGTGTCTCGCCCCTTTTTATGTCCCAATTATAGCACTGTGAAATTAAAGATACAATATGCTTTTTCAAACAATAGATGTAGCATTTGCATACTCCTTTGCTGTGACGATCAGTCCACGATCAACACGGTCTTTCCTTCAAATGCAAAACCGTACTCTTTAATCTGGTTTACTGTAATTCCTTTCATTTTCAGTTCTTCGCTGTATTTTCTTTCCCGGATCTGTGTGATCGCAGACTGCGCTGTCTCTTCCAGACTTTTTTCTTTTCTTGTGCTGCGCACTTTAAATTCCAGAATCACTGCGTTATCCTTTCCCGGATTCTTTGGTTCAAGCATGACATCATATCTTCCAAAACCACTTTCCCGGTTCGATTTCAGATAATATCTGTCCTGCAGATCAACAAGCAATCCTAACACAAATCCATGATAAAACCGTTCCGGTTCTGCTCCCGATGCTCTGTCTCCGGTATCAAAATAACTGAATGTCTGCAAGGCCACCCGGTTCATATATTCATTCATCGCATCCACATCACCGGCAAACATTGCTTTAATAAAGTCGTTGTAATCCGGTCTCGCCATTGCGAACCAGTCATGAATCATTCGATGGAACATCAGTTTCACTTCCAGATTCGTAAGTGCCAGCTGATACTTTGGCTCAGTTCCCTCCGGAATATCCTTGTACTTTTCATAAGAGAGGACTTTTAAGTAACCACTTGCCAGCAGAAGGCTCCACACCGCCTGTTCATTACCGTTGAGCTGATCATAAACAATCTGTTCATCAATTTCTGACCATATACACTCTCCGCAAAGCAGCTTTTCGAATTTACTCTTGATATTGCGGTTTCCCTCACGGACTAATTTTGCCACCAGACTGTTTGCACTTGTATTTGCCCAATATGTTGTGTACTGCTGTGAATCAAGATAATTTAAAATTGACCACGGATTATAAATATCTTTATATTCCCCGAAAATAAAACCATCATACCATCTTTTCACTTCGCTCTTTTCACTGTCCAGTCCACACTTTCCCAATGCTTCAAAGACCTCTGGCTCTGTAAAACCCAATGTTGTGGCATATTCATCAGATGTCGTTGTAACTACTTTCAGATTATTCAAATCGGAAAAAATAGACTCCTTGCTCACCCGTGTGATGCCTGTCATAATGCCACGTTCCAATGCCGGATTTGTCTTGAAAGTTGAATTAAAAAGACTTCTTGTAAATGTCACCAGTTCGTCCCAGTAACCATCTACAAAAGCTTCCTGCATTGGAGTATCATATTCATCCAATAAAATGATCACTTTTTTCCCATAATATTTATATAAAAATCCTGATAAATAGTTTAACGAAAGCGTAGCATCTACATAGTCCATATGATTCATGATTTTCTTATACAGATTCACTTCTTCCTTAATCAAAGCATTGCTCTCTGTTATAAAATCAAATTTGAAATATAATTGTGCAATAAGGTCGCAGATTTTCTTTTGTGTCAATTCATAGGTTGGTTCTTTTATATTTGCAAATGAAAGACTAATGACCGGATATGTTCCCTGCAAATTGCGGTATTTCTCGTCATTCCAGATTTCCAGCTCCTCAAACAGATCAGATCGTCCCTCATATTCCATTGAGAAAAACTGCTCCGTCATGCTCATGGTCAACGTCTTTCCAAAACGTCTTGGTCTCGTGATCAGTGTAACACTGTCACCACTATCCCACCATTCCTTTAAAAAGGCTGTTTTATCCACATAAAAATAATGGTTTTCTATCAATGTTGAAAAATCCTGCACTCCAATCGCAACATTCACTGACATATTCTGCCTCCTTTTTGCTATCTTTGAAGAAAGCCTTTAGACTTATTATAATCTAAAGGCCTTGTGATCATCCTATGATATTTACTTTAAAACAATCGAAAGGCTCTCGCATATGCCATATGAAATGAATATTCGCCGCCCTTCTTTACTTCAGGCTGCATGTTTGCATAATTACGTTCCTTATATGACCAAAACATTTTATTCTTCCGCTTGCCATTTGGCAAAGTTTCATATATTTTATAACAAATGATATTCGTATCATATAAAAGCTGTAAGGCTTCACTCGCAGTCTCCATAAACGGTGGAATCTTCCGTCCTAATTCTCTTAAATACTTTATATATTCTAAATGTTTTTCCTCAAAAAATTTATAATTGAAATTTCTATGCCCCTGAAAATAATCAAAGAATATACTAAAATTATTATAATCTGAATCATCCATATAAATTAACATATAATCTTTCAATTCGCCTTTTAAATACGTCGAATAATTGGATAAAATACCTTCAAAATCAGAATGTTTAAACTGCGTACCACTTGTTGCATCAACCATCTCGTTTAACATGGTTAAAATATCTCTTGGTTTGTATAAGGAATACCTCAAGAATTCAACAAACGGATTATCTGGTGCTTTCCATTTTTCCTGATATTCCACCTTGTATGGAAAATAATAATTCCAACATTCTCCCAGTTCATATGAATAATCCTGCTGCTTCATAAAATAATCGTCTGCAATCTTAAATAACTTTGAATCAATATATTTGCGATAAGAAGTTACCCAATTTAACAACACCGAATTATTTCTAAGCTTCTGATTCATATTATGAACTGGCATTTTATACATAATGTCCGGTCGGATCAGCAACATAATTTTGATCTGTTTCTCTTTCAGGAATGATTGATTCATTTCTAAAACTGCATTTACCAGTCCAACCAAACACTCAAAATACTGCTCATTATCAATATCTCTTGGTCTTGCATCAATGCCATCCACAAACAAAATCGTTGGTTTTTTCAAATTAACACTCATAAATGCTTTTTCAAAACCATCTCTTATCTTCAAAAGACTAATCTGAAAACTCTGTTCCACATACTTCTGGGACGTTTCCGCAGATGCCTTAGTTCCAGTTGAAAACAGCCCCTGTTTCATCATCGAATTAATAGATGCAGAGGCATTGTCAACAAATTCAAAGGCATTCACAAATTCCGGTTTAAAAGCATCACTATAAAAAACATCTATTGCCTTCGATAATTGTTTATACTTAATGCTGCTGAAAAAAGTCTCACCATATTCTTTTCTGATCTTTTCTGCAAGAATCAAATAAATCAAATTAATCCATACATCTTTGAAACTTGAAAGTTCCAATGCTTTCTGTCTTTTCATATTAAGAAATCTCTGATACAGCGTATTTTCCACAAGTGAAATGGAACAAAAACTATTTATCTTATCAGATTTCGACATATACACCGAATATGCTGTTTTTCCAGATCCTTTTTCTCCAATCAAAAAATATTTATCCGGTTTGCAAATTTCTTCTACAATATCGTCTACCAAAAATATTTTTTCAAACAGATCTGTATCTTCATTTCCGGCAATGTAGTAATCGTATGCATCACCTTTTACCTGTTGTAATTCCTGAATTTTTTTCATAGTATTTCTTTCTGGCAAATCAAAACTCCTCCAACATAAAACTGTCGTTACTCCATACCTTTTTAGTTAATTATCGTTTATAGTAGTATAACCCATCTTATTCGCAAATGAAATAGTTCCCATAAAACTTTCTATTTTTATCTGCCTCTGAAAGAACGTCAAGCTCTGCTGCTCATGCCCTTTTCATTTCCAATGGCTCTCTCATCGCCCGCTCCCTACTTACTGTCTGAATCTTCATGGAGTGCGGATGATGTGAAGAAAATCTATACTGTCAGGGCATGTAGGCATTGTGGAAATGCTTTTATTGCTGGCAGACCAAACAGCGTATTCTGCTGTAGCAGATTCAAGAGCCACTATAAGCTTAATCACTGTACATTGTTTTAACCTCTTTATCCTTAAAATCTGTAAGAAAAATGCATGTATTTCAGCATAGTAAAATCGACCGCCATTTAGCAAAGATTTTTGAAACCGGTAAGCAGACTATTCCTACCAATTACTACAATTTGGACGCCATTATTTCTGTAGGTTGCAGAGTAAACTCCATTCAGACAACCAAGTTCTTATTGTATACAAAAATGGCTCATTCTATCTTGACTCTAAATAAATCTACAAATTTATTTCTTCATACCCATTCTCAAACATAATTTCGCATTCTATTTCATCAAACATTTTTTTACACTTATCATAATCAAAATTAAATAAATAAACATTTTTTCTTATTATCGCATTTATGTACCCAAAATTGTTTCCTAGATTTAAGAGGTTTTCTTTTTCCATATTAATTTCATAATATCTATTTGGTATGTCTAAAAATTCCGTTTCAATTGTTCTATACTTGATCTTATGCTCAAATATGTCCACTTTTTTGTCTTTTAACAACATAATAATATTTATAATATCCGCATCCTCTTTAGATATTAGAATTGCATTTTTGGTTTTAAGTTTTGATATAATTTTGCACTTTGTGTTTTCAAATTTCTTTTGTAAAACTAGTGTTTCATTTCTTTTATTAATTTCGTCTACTAGTTGAATCCCTTCTTGATATCCCACTAACAAACTTTTTCTTAAATTAAAATCTTCTTTTCGTACTCCTTGTGCCTCTAACATTTCATACTGTTCTTCATAATTATATAAATACTGTTTTAATAAAGGGTATATAATATGTATTCTAAATGCACGTATATCCATTTCAAAGCAAAAGTCCAAAACATTATAATATAATCCACTCTTCTTTGCTAACTGTTCAAATACACTAGATTTTAATTCTCTCAAATCATTACATATATATGCTGCTGCAAAATATTCCATGAAAGACTTATGAAACCATACATAATAATTATTCATAACGCGAAAATATGGTACTGCATATGTTACATCATCAAGATAATCCGCTGTTTTTGTTTTTATCCATTTCATTTCATTCAACGCATTATTAACAATTAATTCTAATTCTAATCTTGAATAAATTACTTTGCAATTTTTTTGTAAACATTTAAACCCTACCTTCCGCAATAACGTATAAAAATCACTAATATCTAGCATTGATTTTTTCTGATGTTCATATGCCCCATCTTTCATCTTATCATGCCGTTTATATAATGCCTGAAATATTTGTTCATAAAAATCAGACTTTTTGCATGGAATATCAAAGCACTCCCCACATTCAAATGTACTATATAAAATCATTACAAGCAAAGGATTTCCTAGTAAGTCCCTTACATTCTGGTAATTATTCCCTTTACTTTTTAATAAATGGATTAAGTTGTTTGAAATTTCTCCATCATTGTCTAATTTTCGTATTAATTCACAGGCTTCATCAAAAGTTAAATCACGTATAGAAAAAGCCATAAAACTCTCAAAAGTTCCTATCCCTTCTATTTGCCTAGACGATAACATATAATAATTTTCGCTATATTTTTCTACAAATCTTTTAATTTTATTTGAAACACTTGTTTTATATCTATCATCTACTTCATCAAATCCATCAAAAAAAATTATAAATTTACCTTGTCTTAGAAGTTTCTCAACGTCTTTTGTTAAAATATTTTTTTCTTGCATTCTTATTTCATTTTTTATATATTCAATAATTTCTTCGCCTTCAATATTCCTTAACTCCAAAATATATGGTACATATTCACCATTTTCTAGTATACTTAAGCTCATATATTTTATAAGTGTACTTTTTCCCATACCTGCATTGTCCATTAATAATATATTTCTATGTTTATAAAATATCTCCATTTCTAATTTATTAATATAATACCGTTCACTTGTATTAACCCTATTATATATTTCTAAAGGTTGGTATATCTTATATATTATTTGTTTACAATTCTGTTTAGCTAATGATCGCGTATATATATTTTTCTTATAGAAATAATATAAATATTCTTCCATTGCCACGCTTAAATTCCATTTTGCTACAGCATCATCAATCGTTTCAAGCAGTTTATCAATTGCCTTATCAATTCCTGCGTTTACTAATGTACATCCTATATTTAACGACTGTAATTCTTCTTTCATGTAACTGTTCCTCATCCTTAAATTATATATTCATTTAGAAATACTCTGCCATATCCAACCCATTACGTAAATTTGTCTTCGAAAATAATAGAGCATTGTTCACCCACAACATGCTGCTAAAACATTAAACAACGATTCTTATATGGAGATTCCCCCATACCCCTCATTCAAACCATACGTATCCTATTAAGGCATACGGCTTAACCTTATACCTTAACTTCAACCATTGCACTAATTGGCTCTCTTATTCCTTTGATTGTACATCATACCTCTTACTTCATTTGAGGAGATAATAGAATCTCAGCTGTTCCGATAACATGCTTATCATCAACCTCGCCAAGATCTCAGATCGGTGGATGTTTCTGTTTCCTCGCCATAGCTGTCACGGAAATGTTGTCTGCTGTGAGCATAAACACATCGACCATTTCCAAGAACTCGGTACAGGCGGTTGACCAGACCTTACCCTATAAGATTTTTCCTACTGTATTATTATCAGTTTACCAAAGCTTGCTAAATAATTTCCACTCGCTAGAGGTAATCAGCTATGCTAATTTCTCAGCTCGCACTATGTTTATATTAATCACACATCTCTGTTTCAATGTACACCATTACTTTTTTTGTATCTTGAAGAACCATATTGGGAAATATAATGTTTCCATTTATTCACAGTTTCTCTTACTTACTATTTTTCTATATACCCAACAATACATCCTTGATCTGTTCCACAACATAAACAATATCATCTTCTGTGATCTGTGTGCTGCTTGGGAAATTCAAGATGCATTTACTATAATAAGGCGCTTTCTCCATCTCATATGTTATCGCATTCTGATACGGCAGCTGTTCATGGATCAGTCCCCAGATTGCCCTTGTCTGTACACCTCTTTCCTGCAGCTTTGTGATGATATCCCTTAAAGAACCATTCACTCTTTCCATTGGAATCTCAAGCGAATAAAACCACTGATTTGAGTATGTTCCTTCTCGAAAGCCAAGTAATTTTCCGAGTTCAAATCCATCGAATAGTTTTTGGTACAACTCATAATTTCTGTGTTTTCTCTTTATAAACTCCGGCAATTCTTCCATCTGCGCCACACCAAGCGCTGCCTGTAAATTTGTCATGCGATAATTATATCCAACTTCATTATGAATATAATAATGTGGATCATCCTTTGCCTGTGTGGAAATATACTGCATATGTGCAACCGTTTTTGCATCTTTTGCTGTCACTGCACCGCCACCGCCGGTTGTAATGATCTTATTCCCATTAAATGAGTATGCTCCAAAATCTCCGATCGTTCCCGCATACTTTCCGGCAAAACGTCCCTCCGTGTAATGTGAACCCAACGCTTCTGTAGCATCTTCTATTACCTTCAAATGATACTCTTCCGCTATATCCATAATGCTTTCCATATCTGCCAGATTTCCAAACACATGCACTACAATAACCGCTTTTATTTTCTTGCCAGAAGCCGTGTGAATTAATTGTTTTTGTTCTACATGGCACTCTTTTTCGCAAAACTTCCGCAGTTTGACCGGATCCATGCATAAGCTGTCATCACAATCCATAAATACAGGCTCTGCAAACTGATAATGTACCGGATTCACTGCTGCAATAAAAGTCAATGTCGGCACGATCACCATATCTCCCGGCTGTACATTACATTCCAATAATGACAAATGTAATGCAGATGTGCCACTCTGGCAGGCAGCCACTTTCTCTACATGAAGAAATCCTGCCATCTGTTCTTCTAGTTTTGTAATATAAGCTCCGCCTGTAGATACCCAGCCCTGATCTATTGCATCATCTACGTATTTTCTCTCATTTCCCTCAAAATTCGGAATTGACAATGGGATAAATCGACTCACTTTCTTCTTCCTTCTTTCCTTTGTTAAAACAATAACTCTGTCAATCTTGCACACAGATTCAGTTTACATCATGTATGCTTCTATACATTATAAATATCTGTTTTATATGCAGCCATATTCTGTCTGATCCATGCGATCGTCTCTGCAATCCCCTGTTCAAAGGTGTATTGCTGCTTCCAGTCTGTCAGTTCTTTTATCTTCGCGTTTGCTCCAAGCAGACGATTTACCTCACTCTTTTCCGGACGTAGCCGCTGCTCATCACATACAATTTTTGCATCCGGGTTAATCTGTGCAATAATTTCTTTCGCCAGATCTCCAATGGAAATCTCACGCTGTGTTGCTATATTAATCTCCTGTCCGATGGTTTTATCAGACTCTGCAATTGCAATAAATCCTGCAGCTGTATCTTTTACATAATTAAAATCTCTTGTCGGTGTCAATGAGCCCAGTTTTATCTCTTCCCTGCCAGCCAAAAGCTGTGTAATAATCGTCGGGATTACCGCTCTTGCCGATTGTCTTGGTCCAAACGTATTAAACGGACGTACAATTGCAACCGGAAGATTAAAGCTGCGGTAAAAGCTCTCTGCCAGACGGTCTGCACCAATTTTCGTTGCAGAATACGGCGACTGCCCCTGAAACGGATGCTTCTCATCAATCGGAACATACTGTGCTGTTCCGTATACTTCCGATGTAGATGTCACCATAATCTTCTCTGTTCCCAAATCCCTTGCCGCCTGCAAAACATTCAATGTACCCTTGATATTTGTATCAACATAGGAATCCGGTGAATGATAACTAAATGGAATGGCGATCAATGCCGCCAGATGAAAAACCTGATCGACACCTTTCATTGCCTCTCTCACTCCATTCGGATCTCTGACATCTCCGCTAAACACCTCGATCTGATCCAATTTTTCCTTTGGTAATGTATCTAACCATCCCCATGTATTAAAAGAATTATAATAGGTAAAGGCTTTTACATCATAACCTTTTTCTAATAAGCTTTCTGTCAGATGGCTTCCAATAAATCCATCTGCTCCTGTTACAAGTACTTTCTTCATTCTATATTCCTCGTTCTTTCGTCTAATTACTTATAATACTATTATCAATTTCAATTTATTATGTAAACCCATTATTTCTTGTAATTTACTCTGCCTACTCTGACTTCAAATCCAATTTTTTCTCCATACGGTGCATCTCTTCAAACTCACCCATATCCAGAAATGAATCCTCACTAATCGGATACATGCCGACCTTGCGGTTTTCTTTCAATAATTTATCCGTAAGATCTGTCATATGATAAAATGTGTCCTCCGGAATTTCTTTTTTCAATTCAGGATTCAATATGTACATACCTGTATTGACAAAATATGATAATTTTGGTTTTTCCTCCATGGACTGCACTGCACCATTTTCACTGGAATGGATAACACCATAGGGTACTACAATATTCTTTAGTGCAGAAACGATTGTCAGTTCATTGCCGCTTTCCCTGTGATACCGGTAAACATCTTCGTAATCTGCGTGGATCAGTATATCACAATTCGTCACGATAAAAGGCTGTTCAAATTCTTCCTCTATCAGCCGCAGGCTTCCTGCTGTTCCTAGTGGCTGATTTTCTTCTACATACTTTATTTCATAATCTTTTACCATATCAGTGAAATAAGATTTGATCATATTCTTGCGGTAATTGACAGTCGCATAAAAATCCGTCACGCCAACATCCCTGAATTTATCAATAATCCGTTCCATAATCGGAATATCCCCAATCGGAATCAGCGGTTTGGGCAAAATCTTGGTATAAGGATATAACCTGGTTCCTTTTCCTCCTGCCATAATGACTACCGGCACTTTATCTAAAGAGAGACTTCCTTCCCTCACCTCGATTTTCTGCTCCTGTTCAAAAAGAATGTCAATCACGATTCCCTTTGAATTGAGCACAGGCAATGCCGTGATCGAATATCGTCTCATCACATCCTGCGCAGACGCCACTTCCCTTCGATACACGGACTTAGGATTGCGGTTCATAAGGCGGCTTATCTGTTCCTGCAGATTTCCTGTCTTAATCAGCCAGCGGCGGATATCTCCATCGGTGATCGCCCCTATTAATTTTCTATCTGTATTGGTAATAAAAAGAATCCCCTTCGCATTCGCATCTATCTTCTGCATTGCTTCTACGATTGTCTGCTCCGGGGAAATCAGAAATGTTACTAGTTGTTCTGTTCTCATAGATAAACCTCCATGTTCTATACCCATCGTCCATGATAGATGCTATATACTGCTTGTTTGCTATCTATATTTAATCTAACACAACTGATTTTAATGATATGTCTTTCATAACAAGCAGATTCTCTTTGTAATCATCGTATTCCGGCTCAACATCTTTACCTTCTAATAGTTTTATAAGGATAGATAATAAATTTACCCCTGAAAGATGTGTTGCCGGATATCCGCCCCCAAAACGTGGATTAAGATCAATCACATACACGTTTTCACCTTCCTCGATCATATCACAGTCAAGATTTGCAATATGTCCCAATTTTTTGCCCAAATATAAAGCAACTTTTTTTACATTCTCATTTTTTACTGTAATTGATTTATCCGTTTCTCCACTGCGCATTGCAATTTTCTTTTTTATCACACACCGGATTGTTTTTCCTTCAAATGTATTAAAAATATCACAACCATATTCTATACCAGATATTCTCTGTTGAATAATCATTCCGTCATGAAACAATAATTCTAACTGTCTTATATCTTTAACAATACAGGTTTCAATGCTTCCACTTCCATATATCGGCTTTAAAATAACCGGAAATTCAATTACCCCCTGTTCTAACGCACTTTTAAAATTCTGAATAGTATCATACGTTTTCGGATATAATACACCTATGTGTTCTAAAAATTCATTCATCTTAATTTTATTAAAACATATATCTAACACTCTTCTGTCAGATACAATCACTTTTATTCCCTCTTCTGAAAAATTGCTTCTATAATTAGATAAAATATATATTTCAGGATCTATAACCGGTAACACCGCATCTATATTATTTTGTTTACAAACATTAATTAATGATTTCACATATAATATTTCATTCTCCACCGGCTTTGGCAAAATAAAAAATCCATCATTTGTTCCATACAGGCCACTTGCCGTATTGTCACAATCTGAAACAAACACTTTACCCTTAAAGTCTGCATTTTCTTTTATAAAGTCTACCAAATAACCTCTCCGCCCAATATTGGTAATTAATATGTTCATAGCATCCTCTTTTCTATCAGTCTGCAAATAAATTAGGACTTCCACCTGTATTCAAGAACAATACATTTTGATAATTCTTATTTTCTTCCAAAAATGATATCATTCCGCAAAATGCCTTTGCATTATAAATTGGATCTAAAAAAATTCCATCTGCAAAAGCAATTTCTTCTATGATTTGAGTAATTTTACCATCAACCATTCCATATGATTGTTCAGCATTATCTAACACATGAATTTTATTATTAAAAATCTTTTCTTCTTTATTTTCTAATTTGCTCATTTCTTCTAACATTTTTTCTATTTCAAAACAACAACGTTCTTTTGTTCTAGCTACAGTTACCCCATATATATCACAATTTGTATCATATGCACCATAAATCATTCCCGCCTGAGTTGTACCAGTTCCAGTTGGTAAAAAGATAGCATCAAATGTTACTTTCAGCTTCTCCATCTGCTCCCTTATCTCATTAAAGGCATCAACATAACCAAATCCTGCTTCTGCCATATGTCCCCCACCCGGTATCCAAAAATAATTAATTTGTTTTTTTGTCTCATGCTCTAAATACTCATCAATAAACTCATGCGCATTTTCCTCAGCACAATATATCACATTTGCACCATAATAACTTATTAGTTTTCCATTGCCGTTACTAATTTTATTATTTTTATTAGTAGTCAATACAATTAAATCGCATTTAACTTTTAATTTAGCGGCAACTGCTGCCGCCACTCTTATGTGATTTGAATAAACGCTGCCAAATGTAATTATCTTGTCGGCATTCTTCTTCTTGACCATTGCACCTATATACTCAAATAACCGAACCTTATTACCTCCGAAAGCAAAATCTAACAGATCATCTCTCTTCATATATATATTGATATTTCCAATTGAATAATTAAGTCTATATAATCCTGTTGTTCCATGTATTAATTCGATTTTTTCCATTTACTCCACCAAATTTGTATCAACTTTTAAATCATAAAACTTCTTCTCTATATTAACCCTATTGTTTTTCAAATAGTCTTTTAAGGATTGAACTATCCTTTCACTCGTATACCCATCTCCATTCGGATTTATTACCGTTTTACATTTTTTCCGAAATCTCTTTTCTTCTGCCTGCCTCACACACTTTAATATTTCATTACTTTCCGGAGTGCAATTAAGCACACTATCTGCCTGAACTCTTCCCTTCTGCCGATTACCAATATTAATAGTTGGTATTCCAAAGGAAGGTGCTTCTATTAACCCACTTGAAGAATTTCCCATAACAAACGAACAATATCGCAATGCCGACAAGTATCTGACAGCCCCTAATGAAGAAACACATATTGCTCTCGCTGTATGCTTTTCAGCATAAGTTTCCAACATATTATTTATTATATTTCCATCACAATCTGCATTTGCTTTCGTGAATATAAACTTATACTCTGGCATTCTATCGCAAGCCAGTAACAGCTGTCTGACCTGTTCTTGTGCAGTATTCTTCTCCAAAGTTACAGGATGAAATGTAATAACACAATATGGAAGATCAAGTTTAAAACCTAACTCGTTCTCCAATGCATCTTTAGATAATAATTTCGTTTTTCTAATATTCTCAATTCCAAGAGAACCAACTGCAAATACACGCTCTGGGCTTTCTCCCATTTGAATAATTCTGTTTCTATATACATCCATACTGGTAAAATGCAAGTAACTCATCTTGGTTATTGCATGCCTATAGCACTCATCTGCTGCACCTTCTGTTGTTGCACCTCCATACAAATGTATAATAGGAACATTTGAATTAACAGCTGCCACACATACCGCTAAAGTCTCGTACCTATCGCCATCAACCATTAAGAAATCAGGCTTATTCCTTTGAAAATATTCTGTAAACTTAACCAACGCATTCGCCATTGTTTCTGATACTGCTAACGCCCCTTCTTTTTCACTCAAAACAGGGATTTTCTCAGCTATTTTATTTCCATCATTTTCAATTTCCCTAATAGTCATGCCATATTGCTCAGCCAGATGTGTACCAGTAACCACAAGTTGTAAATCAATTTCACTATCTTGATTCATTCTGTCTATCAGTGGTCTCATTAATCCATATTCTGCGCGGGTTGCTGTTAAAAGAGCTATTTTTATCATAATTCTATCATCTCATCTTCTATAAAATCCCGGATAGCCACTTTACCCAATACATCATTCCATTTTGCCGGAGAAATTCCTCTTCCTGCATGCCGTGGTACAATGTTATCTTCTGTAAATGTTTCACCTTTTTTTATATCTCTTTTTGCAACAATACTTTTTCTTGCTGCATATAAATTTTCTAATTCATCTGCACATGGTTTCTTATCGGCATTGCCCAATGCTGCTTCTATATGCCTAATAGATTTAACCATGGCTTTTAATTCATCCGGTTCAAGACTTGCCTTATGATCTGGTCCAATTTGATTTCTATCGAGCGTGAAATGTTTTTCTATCACCGTTGCCCCTAAAGCAACTGCTGCAATCGGCACTTCAATTCCTCTTGTATGGTCTGACAGACCAACCTCCACACGAAATGTATCTGCTAACGTTTTCATTGCACGCAAATTTACATGCTCATAAGCTGCCGGATATTCTGTCGTACACTGCAAAAGTTTTATTTCTCTGCATCCGTTTTCCCTTAATAGATCAATTGCATATCCAATTTCTTTCATAGTTGCCATTCCAGTCGACATAATTACTGGTTTACATGTTTTACCTATTCTTTCCAAATAAGGAATATTAACAATTTCGCCAGATGGCACTTTCCAGAAGTCCATTCCTAAACCATTCAAGAATTCAATACTTTCAAAATCAAAAGGCGTCGACAAATATTTAATTCCTATTCTATCGCAATATTCTTTTAATTGAACATGCTGAGCAAATGAAAATCGAAGTTTTTTTATCATCTCCAATTGCGTTTCTTCTGCTCCTGTTTCTCTCTTCTGATACTCAGCCTTTTCTGAAAATTTTGAAGTCGATGTTACTGAAGTTTGAAATTTAACAATATCCACTCCTGCTTCTTTCGCAACGTCAATCATTTTGTAAGCAGTTTCTAAATTGCCATTATGATTAACACCTGCTTCTGCAATAATCAATGTTCCCATTTCAAGATTCCTTCTCCTTTAAATATAATTCCGCAATTTTAAAATCCATTTCTGTATCAATATCAATTGATCTCTCTTCCGGCATAATATGTGCATAACACTTATCAGCAAACATTTTTTGTTTGTGTAATTCCTCTGTTTTCAGCAAATAAATTGCCCCATTCAGTCTATAATATTTTGGAAGCATCTGTCTTGGATACTTAGCATACTTTTCATTACGAAAATGATCCATGCATAAGTCTTCTTCTATTGTATTGCACCACAATGGTGAATGCTCTGCCTCCGTAATAGATAAAATTGCATTGGCATTCTTTAATGTCATTAAATCAAAACTACTAATGATATCCTGCTCCGTTCGTAATGGAGACGTCGGTTGCAGCAGCATGATATTATCATATCTTTTTCCCTGTATTTTCAATCGATCTATTACTTCCCGCACCACACTCCAGCTATCTGCCGTATCACTTGAAGTTTCTTCGGATCTGAGAAACGATGCATCCGCTCCATATTTTTCAGCTATTAATGCATATCTCTCATCATCTGTAGATACAAATATGTTATCAAAACATCCACTTTTCTCAGCAGCCTCTATGGAATATGCTAAAAGCGGCTTTCCCAATAACTCTCTTATATTCTTGTCTTTTACTCCTTTTGATCCACTTCTTGCCGGGATAATTGCTATATTTCTTATCATTTTTCTGCCTTTGCTATCAATAACTCAATCTTATTTCCCTGATCTGTATAAAAAATTGTATCTATTTTAACATTTCTAAATCCACACTCATCCAACAATTTTGACAAACTGTTAACATCAAAAAAATGTATTTTCGTTCGCCCCTTTAACGTTCCACATTCCAGATTTGAGTAGGTATCTTCTTCTAACTTTTCCCCTGTTCCAAATCCATCTGTTCTTTTTCCAAATACTGCCGTCAACAACTTTCCGTCAGGTTTAAGAATTGTGTGCATCTCCTCATACATGCTGCTTACAATTTCTAACAAATTATTAAATGCGCAAAAGTTATCGACAATAGCGTCAAAATATTCATTTGGATAATCCAATAACAGAGCGTCTCTAACCCTCAAATCTGCCTTTAAATGTTCTCTCTGTAGCCGAGCATCTAATTTACATATGGCACTCTCAGAACCATCAAATGCATATACATCAAAACCTTCTCTCGCTAAGTACCATGTATGTGCACCTCCTCCACAGCCAAAGTCTAATATTCTGGTATTCATCCTTTCTCTGTTATAATAATTCCTTGCAATAAACCGAATGACATGTTCAGTTGGATATTGCCCCCACTCTGTTTTTCTGTGCACTTTTTCCCAATATTCATCAAATGATTTATCTCTTTTCTCAATCATTTCACTTTAATTCTCCTACAGTATTCTCCGCTAATGATTTCAAAATAGTTATGCATTGTTCTACAAGTTCCAAATATTTTATTCCCTTACGTGAAATTTCTAACCCTTCATCTTTTAATGTCTCTTCCTCGTAATATTGTTCACTCATAATCATATAGTCAGCCAATGCCAATGTACTAGTTATGATGCCATATAACTCATGACGCTCTAATTTCTGCGTGCTTTTTTTTATTCTTTCTAATGTCCGTAAATAAGCTGTTCTATCAACTACTGGCTGTTTACAAATTTGTTCTAATTTTCTGTAATGATTCTTTTCTTTCAGCACTTCTTTTCTCAGCTTTGCGAACATCAGTGGAATTCCATTTAAATATTCTATAGTTTTCTTCCTTGCTTCTTGATCAAATATTGGCTGTAATTTATCAAAGCATGCGTCAATATCTATCTCCTTGGTGCACTCTCTCTCAATAGCATCTTTCAACAACATCTGTTCCGTGTTTTGAATTCTTGCCCCGCCCTCTGTTGCATTAATCACATGTATTCCTTCACAACCTGCTATATAATAATTAAACCAGTCTAAATACATCTTAAAGTCTGCTCTAGTCGGAACCTCTTTTTCATAATTTCCCTCTACCATTATCGCATTAGATGTGTCAATGGTCTGCATTTTGTCCATAAATGTCCCATCTGCATGTGTCTTATTTCCTGTCAATGCTAAATCCTGACCTACTAATATAATTCTTGAAAATCCCATCTTATAAACTAGTGAAAATGCACTGCAAGCTACTGATCCTCCACATGCGACACCATAAAACGGAATCTGATTCATTGCAAATAAGTTATTTACAATTGTAATCCCCTCATTAAAGAAAAACTTTTTATCATGATGATTTTTCAATACATCCTTTGATGCAGACAGACTTGTCATTAAAGGAATTCTTCTTGCCTCGTCAAAGTCTAATAATGTTACAGGTTTTTTCCCATCCACAATCACATAGATATCTGGGATTATTCCATGCATTACTAACGGTTTTAGTGCCGTATCAACAGCTACAATAAATGCTTTGTTTTTTGCATTCTTTAAGTAATCAATATTCTTGTTCAAAGAAGGTCCCGCAGATACAATGATTGCCGGAATATCATTTGGTATTACTTGACAAAGCTGTGTTGTTATATAACCATTGCATATATATCCTATATTATGAAATATATTGTCTGCTTCCACTGTAGAGAAACATATTTCAGTATTCCTTTCAGCCAAAATACGCGTTGTAATTCTATCCATTTTTTTCAAAAAATCAAGTACATCTTTTTTAAACAATTCTTTGTAATTTGTATTAATATAGCTTTTTACAAACTCTAAATTGCTAATATTTATAAATGCTTCTATCACTGGTTCGATTTCATTTTCATTTATACCCTTCACAATCAGCCCCACTGCACGGTCATTAAAATATTCTGAAATATCCACCTGTTCCAACAGTGTCAAAAAGATATTAATGCACGGCTCATAAACCATGATATTTATATTTTTGTCCGTCTTTTTTAATATTTCTTTTATTAATGCTATATCTCCCATTCCAACAATAAAAATAGATGTTGAACGATTTAATTTTCCCCAATGGTCTAATATCTTCTGCGCCGTTTCTATTGGCTGTCTTTTCCCCGAAAGAAACAGTTTTCTCCCATCTTTTCCAACAAGCAGTACTGATGTTTTGTCTGTTGCCTCCATAACTTCGATATTAACATCTTCTTCCAAGATATATTCATTATCATTAATCAATCTGGCCATTTCCGGAAATCGTTTTTTTAACGCCGTAAGATTCTTTTGGTATATTTCAGGTTTCATTTAACGCATCCTTCCTCAGCACTTGCACTTCTTCCTCTGTAAAAAATATTTCTAAAAATCTTATTAACCCATATTGGCATGTGTCTTCCAATAAGATTACGTCACCCTGCTTAATGCCTTCAACAATGTCTTCCATGAGTTCCAATAAAGCTCCCTGTACTACTTGATACTCTTCCGGCTCTGTATCCTTGTTGGCTTCCAAAAATTCTACCATAAAACTCTTTAGTTCCGGCAATAGCATGCGCATTTCGACCACTATATTGAATTTTTCATAAGCAGCAATTTTAATACAGATATAAAAAACTCTTTTATACAACTTTTCTAGATTCATTTTTCTTCCATTCTTCTATACAAAAAGGAGTTGACTGACGCCAACTCCTTTTTTACTTGTAAAAAATTTTTCGGTATTAGATTACTGGAGTAAAGATAATACACCCTGAGTAGACTGATTAGCCTGTGCAAGCATAGACTGACCAGCCTGTGCAAGAATGTTGTTCTTGCTGTAGTTAACCATCTCTTCTGCCATATCTGTATCACGGATACGAGACTCTGCGGATGATGTATTTTCAGATACATTGTCCAGATTTGCAACTGTATGCTCTAATCTGTTCTGTAAAGCACCTAATGCAGAACGCTGTGTAGATACTTTGTTAATAGCATCCTGTACCTTTGTAATAGTATTATTTGCAGCTTTATAATCGTCTACGCGAGCACCATAACGTGTCTCACCTGTAGCGTTCGTTGTTGCTTCTGTATCTGTTGTCTGAACATATTTCTGGAAATCTTCATTGATAGCTTTTTCTGCAATTTTCTGCTGATCTGCTACATAGGAAGCTAATGCAGTAGCAGCATCTGCAAATTTTTTCTCTTTTCCATCAATTGTTGCTTTGTAATAAACAGAACCTGTCGTATTGTCATACTGAGCTGTAAAATCATCTTTTGTTGTCTTTTGTGCAATGGATGCCTTAAACTGGGTAATTGCAGCTGTTTTATTTTCTGCAGCAGTTTTTCCTGCTTCGTATTTATAAGACATTCCCTGATATTTTACTGCTGTAGGAGTTGTTCCACCCTGTTTTACCTGTTCTTTTCCAAGACCAAGTGCATCTGCATTCATAGAATCAATACTGATTTCAATGTTCTGATTAGCATTTGCTCCAACCTGAAGTTTTTTCTCTTTGAAGTTACCATCTAACAGATTCTGTTTGTTAAACTGGGTTGTCTGAGAGATTCTGTCTAATTCATCTGTTAATGCCTCTAACTCCTGATTGATTGCATCACGGTCGATAGACTGGTTTGTATCATTAGCACCCTGAACTGCTAACTCATTCATTCTCTGTAAGATAGAATGAGCTTCATTTAAAGCACCTTCTGCTGTCTGAATCAAAGAGATACCATCCTGTGCATTATCAGATGCTTTGTCAAGACCACGGATCTGGCTTCTCATTTTCTCAGAAATCTTTAAACCAGCAGCATCATCACCTGCACGGTTGATTCTGTAACCAGAAGATAATTTCTCTGAAGATTTTGCCTGAGCTCCTGTTGTGATTCCTAACTGACGATTAGCGTTCATCGCTGTAAGATTGTGCTGTACTACCATTGCCATAATATTTTTCCTCCTTGAATTGGGCTTCAGCTTCCATGCTGAAGTAGATTTGTTTTATTTGTGAACGTTCCTACTCTGACCGTACGCTTCATTTCGGTTTTCACGAAGTAGCATTCTTTGCTTACTTGCATTGTATATCGGCATAAGTGAAAGATACTTAACCCTTTTTTATTAATTTATTTTTGGAAAAATATTTAAAATTATTTACCATGTTATTTCCTTTAATTCCGGCAATCCGTTTTCATATCCAATTTTTATATATGTCTCTTCGTTTCCCACTTTTGCTTCTTTCGGAAACTGAATATCTAACTTGGGCTGTCCCAATACTTTATCCAACGATGGTATCACTATTTCAAAGAATTTAAAGAAATCCAGCCCTAGTCCATGATCGGCATTTTTACATAAAACGCCATCCACCTCATCCGGATGTATAATAAGCAATTGAGCATTATCTAATTGTGAAATGAACTTGTCCTTTTCATTTACATCGACCATCCAGTCGTCTGTTCCCTGCAGAGCTATTATTTTGCATTTATTTTTTATATTTTGATATAAAAACGAAAGATTATACAAATTATCATTGTAACGATAGTTTTCTTCTTTCATTATTAAATACTCATATATTGTTGTCCACGTTATCTTATCTGTCTTAATAGTCAAATTTCGATAATGTGTCAGATAGTATGGTACTATATAGGATGAGACATCCAGTAAGCCAGTGTATAGTGTTGGGCAGATAACATTTGCCAAATGAGCCAGATATGATCCATGTGAGGTTCCAAATAACACGATTCTATTAGTATTAAATACATACCCCTTATTAATTATTTCATAGATAGCACATATTGTTGTACTCACTATATCAAGAGCCTGCATAAGCCCCATATCATTAAATTCATCTTCTGATTCAAATCCATTCATCCTATAACAAATTTCTGCATCAATAATATTCTTCATGTCTGCAATAAGTCGCATCTCTTCCGGCTCATTTGAATCCATAAATCTATTTCCAAAATAATCACATTGCACTGTAATGAAATTATACTGTTCTGCAAATACTTCTCTCATTTTTCTAAATACATGTGAATCAATATTTCCACCATAACCGGATATTAAAACAAGCATACCTGTGTTTTCGTTCACGCAATCTGGAAATACCATTTCAGTACGTATTTCCCTCGTTCTATAATTTTCTTCTGGTTGTTATATGTATATATTGTTGTGAGCTTTAAAAATGTGTGTTTCTAATACTGCCATATGCATTCTCCTTTATAGGTTTATCATTCTGTAAGATCATCTAATTTTTTAAAACTATTCTGAATTTCGGCATAATCTTCCCACGGAATATTTTTCAATATATTTTGCCTTTCCACAAATTGTTCTGCCGCAGTCCGCACCGAAAAATATACATCAAATTTTGCCTTTGTTATGTATCTCCGTTTATTCAAATACTTTTTCTGGTTATCCACATTATCCACAAACTGATTGCAATCTGATATGATCTTCGCATCATAAGGATTTGCTTTTCCAATAGCATCTAATAAAAATGTTTCCATCGCTCCGGTGTCTTCGAATGGTATCACCAATAGCAATAATTTTGCATTACAGTTGTCACCTTGTCCATTTTCATAATGAAAATCAATCCATTTATCATTCGATATATCATCTTTCCATTCGATTTGCTGTTTTCCTAGCTCTGTTGCTATTATGGTTTCAAATTCCGATTCAGTTTCTACTTCATCCCGATCTGTAATAATCACAATTCTGTCATATGCTTCATCTTCCGCTGACAAACTATTACTGTCTAATATAAATTGCAATCCTCCCGGTATGCGGCTACAGCCTCCGCAGCCAATAATATTAAGTTCAGAGTGGTCTTTTTTCAAAACACATTTTCTTGCTTTATAGTCGTTAATCAGCACACTTTCACTCTTTTTATACTCCCAACCATATACTTTTCGCATGTAATATTGAAGCAAAACAAAATCTGTCGAACCCTCGCATAAAATCACACTTCTCATTTATCTAAGCTCCAATCCCATATTATCCTGTGCCTCAATTGCCTTCCTGCCGTTCATTCTGCGAACTGCAGTCATGTTCTCTTTTTTATAAAGTGTATATAATGCCATATCATCCAAGCACTTTTCCGAACATTTCAATAATTTGTCGATTGCTTCTTTGCTATGTGATGTTACAAATACCTGTACATTCAATTTTTTGCATGTCTCCAAAATCCACTGGAATGTATTTTTCATTGCAGAAGTATGGATTGCAGTTTCGAATTCGTCAATCAGTAAAACTCCATCCTCTGCAGCGATCACTGCACTCATTAATAAAACTGCTTTTTTCATTCCATCGCCGTAAACATTCAGCGGAAGTGCTTTTTTATGAGATTTTGAAAGGATCTTGTATACGCCCCTGCCGGTTACATTTACATTGTCATAGTTAATACTTATAATATCCTCATCATAATCTTTTAAAACAGACAGCATCTGTTCATACAACTCTGGTTTCTCTAATACTGCATTTAAATATAGTAATCCCTCTGCATGACGAATCGGTGAAATGTACACTACCTTTTTTTCTTTTTTATTACTGCCCATGTCATTTGGTCGTATAAATCTCACTTGACCATCGTAGATTGCTGTCTTTAATAATTTCTGACCATTATCCCACAGTTCCAATTTCATTTTAGAGATATTTCGAATCCTCTCCGATTCACCATCTTCTTTCCAATATGACAGCCCCTGAATTTTATTCAGATATGATTCTGGCACTTCTTCCTCCCTAAACTGTGCCAGCATCTCAATTCTATGTTTTACTCCATCAGTTGTTATTTTATATGCTATTTTCTTTTCATCCTCATTAATATCAAATAAATCATAGAAACCATCATAATATGTCAACCCACGTCGAAGATCTATACTGTCC
>ENA-OPCD01001041-OPCD01001041.1-human-gut-metagenome-genome-assembly--contig:-NODE-1041-length-22264-cov-5.249538_pt1 | contig 22264 bp, 16 predicted proteins | sample MGYA00241560_ERZ501471 | MGnify/ENA primary metagenome ERZ501471 (study PRJEB25962, sample SAMEA2042578) | human gut metagenome | biome: human gut; feature: human-associated habitat; material: faeces...
GGACAGAGCGAATAAACCGGCAGACGTGGAGTATCCGGTATGGGTGTGCGATCCGACTTTTACATCGGGCAGACGCTCAAGTGGCTCTGGGGCATGCAAAATCGGTGCGGCTGGCGCTCCAGGTAACTGGACAGGAATGCTATGGCAGGAGTGGTACTTTTTTCGACGCTTCCAAGGAGGGAGGCGTCGCTGAGAGTATTTGGACAGAAGTGCTTAATTTAAGCAAAGCACCGGGAGATTTCTGGGTGCTTCAGATGGCAGAGGACGGATATACCGTTGAAAAGTTCGTTTACCGGGAAGGTGATTACACCGTCTGGTACACATTAGAGCCAAAATCATATACGGTCTACTATGAAGACTATATGGCTGGCAAAGAAGAATAAGATAGATGAGTAGAATAACATGTTAATTGTATTAGAAAGTATTTTATGGGTGATCCGGTTCTTTTTCGGAGCCTGTATCTTTAGTTTTTTGAATGTGGTGATTGACCGTTTGCCAAGAGCAGAAAGTGTGGTAAACGGAAGAAGTCATTGTACGAATTGTGGCAGAGTATTACATGCGTGGGAACTGATCCCGTGTGTCAGCTACATATTCCTGCGCGGACGATGTGCAGGTTGTAAAAGCCGCATTCCGGGAAGAGATTTCTTCGTGGAAGTGATTGGCGGCGCAGCATTTATCGGCTGTGGAATTCGTTATGGCTGTGGCAGTCTTGGATTGTTATCAATGCGTGGTACAGTCATGTTGAGTTATTTTGGAATACTACTTGTGGTAGCCCTTATTGATTGGGATACCCAGATTATTTATGATAGATTTCATATTTTTATATTGATATTAGCAATTGCAAATATATGGCTCGTTCCGGAGCACGGGCTTATAGACAGGCTGATCGGAGCGCTGATCATCTCTGTTCCGATGCTGCTTCTGGCACTTGCAATCCCGGGAGCATTTGGCGGTGGGGATATCAAGTTAATGGCGGTCTCCGGAGCATTTCTTGGGACAGGATCGGTAGTGTGCGCCATGTTTTTCGGGCTGCTGACAGGAGGCGCTTACGGAGCATTTATGCTAAAGAGCAAGAAATTAGGAAAAAAAGATGTATTTGCATTCGGACCATTTCTTGCATTCGGACTGGCGCTTGCGGCATTATATGGAAATCAGATCGTTACATGGTATCTGCATTTTTTATAAAGAGAGTAACGAACAGTTACTAAAGAGATAAAAATCAGGTATAGATAAACAAGAAGCCGTATCTTCAGCGGCGAGCGGGATGCATACACTGAATATGGATCTTTCCAGATTGATGCAACAGGGATATATTACAAGAGAAGAAGCAATGAAATTTACTAATAATAAAGCAGAGTTAATACAGTATATGTAAGTAAAACAAAAAACACGCTATTATGTACAGGACCGTCACAAGAGGTGATAGGTCCTTTTTTCATATAATAGGAAATTGCACATTCTTTGTTCTTCAAAAAAGAATTGAGATATTAGTAATGCTTCCGGCACCAACGCTCAAGTAGATTGATGAGCGAATAGAGAAGTGTTGCCATGAGACAGAGAAGAAGGATACTCATAAGAAGCCAATCCATCTTAAAGACCTGGCTCGCGTAGATGATCAGATATCCAAGCCCTTCTCTGGCAGCCAGGAATTCACCGATGATCACGCCTACGAGGCAGAGTCCGATGTTGACTTTCATGTTACTGATGATTGCCGGAAGAGAAAAAGGAAGTACGACTTTTAGAAGCGCGTGTCTCCGATTTCCACCCAGTGTATAGATGAGTTTCAGTTTCCCTGGATCGACGGTCATAAAACTGGTGTATAAGTTCAGAATGCTTCCAAAGATTGCTACAGACATTCCGGCGACGATAATTGTTGTTTTTGTTGCTCCAAGCCAGACAATAAGAAGTGGTGCCAGTGCAGACTTCGGCAGACTGTTCAGTACTACTAGGTAAGGATCCAGGATCTCTGATAACCGTCTGCTGAACCAGAGAAGAATGGTAACCAGAATACTGGTGGCGGTGACGAGCAGGAAGCTTAAGATTGTCTCGTATAGTGTGACATTGGTGTGCAGAAAAATGCTTTTATCCAGCACCATGCCCCAGAAACATAGTGCAATCTTTGACGGGCTGCTAAAGATGAAGGAGTCGATGATACCTACATTTGCAGTGAATTCCCAAAGAAAGAGAAAACTGAAAAGAATCAGAATCCGGGAGATACCGACAATGTATTTGTGCTTCTTTTGCTGTTTCAGATAGTTGATCTGATTTTCAGAAAGTTCATTTAAAAATTCAGTCATCTGTATTCAGCTCCTTCCATATTAAGTTGAAGTAATGTTTGAATTCCGGGGAGTTCCGGCGGTTCAAAGGAGTATCCTGTTCTAAATCAAAAATGAGTGGAACAGTCTGACGTATATTAGCCGGGCGTCCGGAAAGGACAATGATCCGGTCGGCAAGGGAGATGGCTTCTGACAGGTCGTGTGTTACAAGAATGGCTGATTTTCCTTCCTGCCGGATGATCTGACCAATATCGTCCCCGACATTTAAGCGGGTCTGATAGTCCAATGCGGAAAATGGTTCATCCAACAGTAGGAGATCTGGATCCAGAACGAGCGTACGGATCAGGGCGGCCCGCTGGCGCATGCCGCCGGAAAGTTCCGAGGGCCTTGCATTTTCAAACTGTTTTAGCCCATAGATGTCTAAAAGATTATGTGCCTTTTCCCTGGTCCTTGCAGTCAGCATATGCTGAATTTCCAGTCCTAAAATAACATTATTGTAAATGGTCCGCCATTCAAAAAGTTCATCATGTTGTAACATATAGCCTACATTTGTAGTGCTTTCGTGAAGGTATTTCCCATTGATTTTAATGAAGCCTTTTTCCGGTATGAGAAGTCCGGCAATAATAGAAAGAAGCGTTGACTTTCCGCAACCCGAAGGTCCGACGATGGCAACGAATTCTCCTTTATTCAGGATAAAGGAGATGCCATTTATGGCAGGAGTTTCTCCGTCCGGATTGTGATAAGCATAGTGAATATTCTTAAGTTCCAGTACTTGATCCATGGAAACCTCCGCAAATGATAATCCTATATCTTATCATATGTATCTTGAAAGAAAATGTGTGGTCAGTTTTATATCAAACGAAAAATGTATATTTCCGTGGTCCATAAAATGGTTCATAAATATGGATTTTCCCTTGTCATCTTGTTATGAAAAAGTTATAATTGCATGTGAGTACGCAAGATAGGAACGATGAGTATGAATTATCAAAAAGAATTAGACAAGTTATTGGATACACTGACAAAAGAAGGACGTGTTCCAAGGCTTCTGTTACACAGTTGCTGTGCTCCATGCAGCAGTTATGTGTTAGAGTATCTGAGCAATTATTTTGAAATCACAGTGTTCTACTATAATCCGAATATTTATCCGGAGACAGAGTATACGAAGCGGATTCTGGAACAACAGAAACTGATCGATGATATGAATTTCAAATATCCGGTCAGCTTTGTAGCGGGAGAATATGAGAAAGAGAAATTTTACGAGATGGCCAGGGGACTTGAGGAGGTCAAAGAAGGCGGCTCCCGGTGCATGAAATGTTATGAGCTGCGTCTCAGAGAGACTGCAGAGATTGCAAAAGCAGGAGAATATGACTATTTTACAACCACGCTTAGCATCAGTCCACTGAAGAATGCAGCAAAGCTCAATGAAATCGGGCAGCGTCTGGCAAAAGAATATGGTGTGGAATATTTGATTTCAGATTTTAAGAAGAAAAATGGTTACAAGCGTTCCACAGAACTGTCAAAAATTTATGGTTTGTACAGACAGGATTACTGTGGTTGTGAATTTTCTCAGAGACAACGAAAGTAAGACACTGTTGACTTTAGATAAAAATATGGTACACTTTTATACAGTACAGTATTAAATGACGGAAAGGAAGAGATTATGGCACAATTATGGGGAGGTCGTTTCACAAAAGAGACTGACCAGTTAGTATATAAGTTCAATGCATCTATCTCATTTGACCAGAGATTTTATGAGCAGGATATCAAAGGAAGTATGGCACATGTTACCATGCTTGCAAAGCAGGGAATCCTGACTGATGCAGAAAAAGAGACAATTATTACAGGACTTCAGGGGATTCTTGATGATGTGAAATCAGGAAAACTTGAGATTACTGATAAATATGAAGATATTCACAGTTTTGTTGAGGCAAACCTGATTGACCGTGTGGGAGATGCAGGTAAGAAGCTTCATACAGGACGAAGCAGAAATGATCAGGTTGCACTGGATATGAAGCTTTATATCCGTGATGAAGTGCAGGAGACAGATGCACTGATCAAGGAGATGTTAGAGGCGATTCTTGGAATTATGGAGAATAACCTTGAGACATATATGCCGGGATTCACACATTTACAGAAAGCACAGCCAATCACACTGGCTCATCACATGGGCGCGTATTTTGAGATGTTCAAAAGGGATCATGAGCGTATGAAAGACATTTATGCAAGAATGAATACATGTCCGCTTGGATCCGGAGCCCTTGCAGGAACGACTTACCCATTAGACCGTGCCTATACAGCAAAGCTTCTTGGATTTGACGGACCAACTATGAACAGTATGGATGGTGTTTCTGACAGAGATTATCTGATTGAGTATTTGTCAGCGCTTTCCATGATTATGATGCATCTGAGCCGTTTCTCAGAGGAAGTGATCATCTGGAATTCTAATGAATATAAGTTTGTTGAGATTGATGATGCTTATAGTACCGGAAGCAGTATTATGCCGCAGAAGAAGAATCCGGATATTGCAGAGCTTGTAAGAGGTAAGACTGGACGTGTCTATGCTGCACTGACCGGACTTCTTGTTACAATGAAAGGAATTCCGCTTGCATACAACAAAGACATGCAGGAAGATAAAGAACTTCCATTTGATGCAATCGATACAACAAAAGGATGCTTACAGTTATTTGCAGGCATGCTTCGTACGATGACATTTAAGAATGACCGCATGGAAGAGAGTGCAAAGCACGGATTTACAAATGCGACAGATGCAGCGGATTATCTTGTGAATCACGGAGTTCCGTTTAGAGACGCACACGGAATTGTTGGACAGCTCGTGTTACTTTGTCTGGATAAGAAGATTCCGTTGGATGATCTTCCACTTGAGGAGTATAAGAAGATTTCACCTGTATTCGAGGAAGATATCTATGAAGCAATCAGTTTAAAGACATGTGTAGAGAAACGTAATACAACTGGTGCACCGGGTGTGAAACCGATGCAGGAAGCAGTGGATAGTTATAAAAAATATATGGAAGAGTACTAGAAGGGAGACATACGAGATGGATCAGAAATTAAGAGTCGGAATATTAGGAGCAACAGGAATGGTTGGACAGCGCTTTATTGCACTTCTGGAGAACCATCCATGGTTCGAGGTTGTAACAGTTGCAGCCAGCCCGAGATCAGCAGGCAAGACATATGAAGAAGCAATCGGAGACCGCTGGAAAATGGATACACCGATGCCGGAAGGAGTTAAGAAACTGATCGTTGCGAATGTTAATGAAGTCGAGAAAGTAGCTTCTTCTGTAGACTTTGTATTTAGTGCAGTTGATATGACAAAAGACGAGATTCGCGCAATCGAGGAAGCGTATGCGAAGACAGAGACACCGGTTGTCTCCAATAATAGTGCACACCGCTGGACAAAAGATGTTCCGATGGTAGTGCCGGAGATTAACTCAGACCACTTTGAACTGATCAATGATCAGAGAAAACGTCTCGGCACAACTCGCGGATTTATTGCAGTAAAACCAAACTGCTCCATCCAGAGTTACACACCTTGCCTTGCAGCATGGAAAGAGTTCGGACCAAAAGAAGTTGTTGCTACAACATATCAGGCAATTTCCGGAGCAGGTAAAACATTCAAAGAGTGGCCGGAGATGGTAGAGAATATTATTCCATACATCGGTGGAGAGGAAGAAAAGAGCGAGCAGGAGCCGCTTCGTGTTCTTGGAACATATGAGAACGGACAGATCACACTTGCAGATGCTCCGAAGATTACATGCCAGTGTCTGCGTGTGCCGGTTCTGAACGGACATACAGCCGCAGTATTTATCAACTTTGAGAAGAAACCTACAAAAGAGCAGCTTATTGAGAAACTGGAAAGCTTCAAAGGATTTCCGCAGGAGGCAGGACTTCCAAGTGCACCAAAGCAGTTTGTCCGCTACATGGAAGAGGATAACCGTCCACAGGTAAGATTAGACGTAGACTATGAGAACGGAATGGGTGTATCCATCGGACGTCTCAGAGAAGATTCTATGTTCGACTTTAAGTTCGTAGGACTTTCACACAATACAGTCCGCGGAGCAGCAGGCGGAGCTGTACTCTGCGCAGAAGCACTGACGGCAAAAGGATATATTCAGGCAAAATAATTAGAACAAAGAATGTGCGAAAATGCAAATTTCTATTAATAAAAACAGAAATGCAGCCAGTTATATAAAACAGAAACTGGCTGTATTTGTTTTTGAAAAATTGTAAATATATTTCTTGTGATTTTTAAAGTAACATGCTATTCTATCTACACGCAGATGATTTTCTTTTCATCAGCGGAAAGTATCTAATAAATTCGTTCATTTCATAGCCGAAGTAATATCAGGCAGATAATCCAAAGTAATGAACATTTGACATGAAAAGACAGTATAGTCTGGAAGGATGGATAATTGTTTTGCCTGTCCCGAAGGAGGTACTGTTTTGCGGGGAGGAAGGTAGAAATGAAAAAAGAAGTGTGTTATACTAAGACGGATAAGAAGAAAAGAATCATGGGAGAGACAGGAATGAAATATGCAAATCCATATACGCCTGGAGCTGGCTTTATGCCGGGGCATATTGCAGGTCGAAAGGAATCGCTGGAAAGAGCAGAAAAATATTTAAACACAATTGTACTGGGATATCCACAGCAGTCAGTGATTTATTATGGTCTGCGAGGTGTTGGAAAGACAGTATTGTTAAATGCAATCGAATGTAAGACTGATGATATGCCGGTGTTGATGGGACATATTGAAATTGCTGAAAAGAAGAATTTTACACAGCAGATTACGAATTATTCTAAGAAATTTATTCATAAAATGAGCTTTAAAGAAACAGCGAAAGATTTTGTAAGTAAAGCTCAGGAATTGCTGAAAGCCTTTACGGTAACATACAATCCGGAAGACCAGTCTTTTAAAGTAGGAATGGAAGAACGGGAATATATTGTGACGGGGGATTTGTCGGATGATCTGACAGACCTTTTTGTTACAATGGGAAAGATGGCAGAAAAGACAGGATATGCCATATGCTTCTTTGTCGATGAAATTCAGTACATGAAGGATGAGGAAATAGGAGCGCTCGTAAATGCAATTCACAGATGTAATCAGCTTCGATTACCACTTATGATTTTTGGCGCGGGTCTGCCTAAGATATTAAAGACACTTGGAAAGGTAAAATCCTATTCAGAACGTCTTTTCAGGTTTGAAGAGATTGATGCATTATCAGACGAAGATGCCAAAGATGCAATCGTAAAGCCGGCAGAACCGTTAGAAGGAAGCTATACAGAAGAAGCTTTGAGACGAATCATTCAGGAGACACAGGGGTATCCATATTTTATACAGGAACTTTGCAGTGCAATATGGGAAGAACTTGCTCCTGAGCAGACAGTGATAGATATTGACAATGTCGAACATGCGATTGTAAAGTTTTATAAAAACCTGGATTTAGGCTTTTACAAGCTGCGATATGACAGATGTACCCATAAGGAAAAAATATTTATATTTGCCATGGCAAAATGTAAGAAGCTTCCATGTTCAATTTCAAATGTTGCAAAAATGATGGAGTCAGAAGTGGCATCGATATCACCTTATCGTGCCCAATTGATTAATAAAAGTGTGATTTATGCAACAGGTTATGCAGAGATTGATTTTACTGTACCTGGATTTGACAGATTTTTGAAACGTGTGAATCCAGAATTGCAGATTGATTTTGATGAAAAATGATGCTTTGAATATAAAAAGCAGATATGAAAAAGGGGGACGAGGCTGATGAGTAAAGAGTTATTGAATTATACCCAGAACAGGGAGTTATCCTGGCTTAAGTTCAATCAAAGGGTACTGGAAGAGGCACAGGATGAGTCGGTGCCGCTTCTTGAAAGGATGAAATTCGTTGCAATTTTCACCAGCAATCTGGATGAATTCTTTATGATTCGTGTTGGAAGTCTTTATGATATGGTGCACACAGATGCCAAGGCAAAAGACAGCCGGTCCGGCATGACAGCGCAGGAGCAGATCCATGCAATCCTGACAGAAGTTGCACCTTTATATAAAGAGCGCGATAAGACTTATGCTGAGATAAAAAAAGAATTACATCCATATGGTGTGTGTGGGCTTGATTATAAAGAGTTGGAGCCTCAGGAAAAGAAATATGTAAAGCATTATTTTAAAAATCAGATATTACCAATTCTTTCCCCGCAGATTGTGGATGCGAATCATCCATTTCCGCATCTTTTGAATAAAGAATTGTATGTAACGGCAAGTTTGAAGATGGATAACAAAAGTATGATGGGAATTGTTCCGGTGCCACAGTTCGTGTCGGATATTTTGTGCCTTCCGGGACATGATATCCGATACATTCGTATGGAAAAGGTCATCCTGGAGCATCTGAACCTGGTATTTCCGAAGTACGAAGTGTCGGAAGCGAATTATATCTGTGTAACGAGAAATGCTGATGTGTCTCCGGATGACGAGGCTTTGGAAGTGACGGATGACTTTCGGTATCTTATGCAGCAGACGATTCACAAACGCCGCCGTATGGCGGTAGTCAGACTGGAGACTGCAAATAAACTGTCTGAAGAGACACAGAAATATTTCTGTGAGAAGTTTGAGATTGAGCCGAATCAGATTTTTCGAACAAAGATGCCAATGAAATTAGATTACATTTTTGGTATCAGTGGGAATTTACCGGAAGCTATGAAACGCTCTCTGACTTATACGCCATTTTCGCCACAGAACAGTGGACATGTGTCAGCAGGTAATGTGATGCGCCAGATAAAGAAAAAAGATATCCTGTTATTCTATCCGTATGAGAGTATGGATCCGTTTTTGCGCCTTATAAAAGAAGCGTCGGTGAATCCGGATGTTATGACGATCAAGATTACGATTTATCGTCTGGCAAAGAAAGCAAGGCTGGTAGAATATCTGTGTGCGGCAGCAGAAAACGGAAAAGAAGTAACGGTTCTGATCGAACTGCGTGCAAGATTTGATGAGCAGAATAATATTGACTGGTCTGAGCGCCTGGAAGAAGCAGGGTGCCGTGTGATCTATGGATTTGACGGTTATAAGGTGCATTCAAAGATCTGTCTTATTACTTATAGAAGCCGCGGAGAAATCCAGTATATTACACAGATTGGAACTGGTAATTACAATGAAAAGACAGCGGCAATGTATACAGATCTGTCGCTCATGACAGCAAATCCGGCAATAGGGAAAGATGCGGCAGAATTCTTTAAAAATATGTCAATTGGTAATCTGGCAGGACAATATGATTATTTGATCGTATCACCGACCAGCCTGAAGCAGAAGATTCTTTATCTGATGGATGAGGAAATCAAAAAAGGTTCTAATGGGCGGATCATTATGAAAATGAATTCTGTTACGGACGTAGATTTTATACAGAAAGTATCAGAAGCATCACGCTCAGGAGTGAAAGTGGATCTGATCGTGCGGGGAATCTGTTGTATTTTGCCGGGTGTAACTGGCTATACGGACAATGTCCGTGTGATGAGTGTTGTCGGAAGATATCTGGAGCATCCGCGTATTTTCAGTTTTGGAAGTGGAAATGATCAGAAGATTTATATTGGATCAGCAGACATGATGACACGTAATACTGAGAAGCGTGTAGAAGTAGCTGCCCCGATACTGGATCAGGATATCTGCAGGCAGATCAATCACTATTTGAAAGTGATGTTAAGTGATAATGTAAAAGCAAGAGTTCTTGGAAGTGACGGAAAATACAGGCGTAAAGAGCAGAAAGAACCGTATATTGATTCACAGAATGTCTTTATGCAAGAGGCATTGCAGGCAAAACCGCCACAGGAAGTACCGGAGAAAATTGGTTTATTGAAGAGAATCGGACGGATATTCAGCAGGTAAAAAATTAATTTGCTAGTATTCTATGAGGGTGATAAGAATTCGGATGTAATTAATAAAAAAGGTAAAGTAAGGAGTTAACGTAATAAATATGGGGAAATCACTATATATAGCTGAGAAACCCAGTGTTGCACAGGAGTTTGCGAAGGCATTGAAGCTGAACACCAGAAGGCAGGACGGGTATCTGGAATCAGAGGATTCCATTGTGACCTGGTGTGTAGGACATCTGGTGACTATGAGTTATCCGGAGGAGTATGATCCTGCCTTGAAAAAATGGAGTCTTCAGACGCTACCGTTTATACCGACAAGATTCAAATATGAAGTTATACCGTCGGTGGCGAAACAGTATAAGATTGTAGCAGGGCTTTTGAACCGACCGGATGTAGAGACTATCTATGTCTGTACCGATTCAGGACGCGAGGGAGAATATATTTACCGTCTGGTAGAACAACAGGCGCAGGTGCATGGAAAAAATAGACGAAGAGTGTGGATCGATTCCCAGACAGAGGAGGAAATACTGCGAGGAATCCGCGAGGCAAAGGATTTAAGTGAGTATGACAATCTGGCAAGTGCTGCTTATCTGCGAGCCAAGGAAGATTATCTCATGGGAATCAATTTTTCAAGATTATTGACATTAAAATATGGAAATAGCATTTCTAATTATCTTGGAACGGATTACTCAGTTGTTTCTGTAGGGCGTGTAATGACTTGTGTTCTTGGAATGGTGGTAAGAAGAGAACGTGAGATCCGTGAGTTCATCGAGACACCGTTTTATCGTATTCTTGCGACAATTGGAGAACAGGGTCAGACATTTGAAGGAGAATGGCGCGCAGTAAAGGGTTCCAAGTGGTTCGAGTCATTTGATCTATATAAGGAAAATGGATTTAAAGAGCGCGAAAAGGCGCAGCAGGTCATAGATTATCTGACGCAGGAACAACCGGTAATAGGTCAGATTGCGTCCATTGAAAAGAAAAAGGAAAAGAAAAATCCACCGTTGTTATTTAACTTGGCGGAGCTGCAGAATGAATGTTCGAAACGCTTTAAAATCAGTCCGGATGAGACACTGAAAATTGCGCAGGAACTTTATGAAAAGAAATTGACGACCTATCCGAGAACCGATGCGCGTGTGCTTTCCACGGCTGTGGCAAAAGAGATACATAAGAATCTCAATGGACTTATGAAATATGAGCCGGCCGTTTTGTTTTTACAGGAGATTGTAGGATTCGGAAGTCATAAAGGTCTGGCGAAGACAAGATATGTCAATGACAAACAGATTACCGATCACTATGCCATTATTCCAACCGGACAAGGCATGAGTGCGCTAAGTGGACTTTCCTGGACGTCACGGGCGGTCTATGATGTAATCGTAAGACGATTTTTAAGTATATTTTATCCGGCGGCGGTTTATCAGAAGGTTGCCATTACAACAAAGGTAAAAGAAGAGTCTTTCTTTGCAAGCTTTAAAGTACTGGCAGAGCCTGGCTACTTAAAAGTTGTTGGAGTTCCGAGAGAAAAGAAGGGAGAATCTGGCAGCGCTGCAGGAGCAGAAGACAGAAATGTAAGTGGAAGTGTGACTTCCGCAGAAACAGGTGATGGTTCCGGTGATAACAATTTGGGTGACAATGGTGACGGTAACGAAGATATGGCATCTTCCCAGGCATTTTTTGAAAAAATCCAAAGCCTGAAAAAAGGGATGACTCTCCCAATCCAGGGAATGGAGATTAAGGAAGGAAAGACATCTCCACCGAAACGCTATAATTCCGGTTCTCTGATTCTTGCTATGGAAAATGCAGGACAATTGATTGAAGATGAAGAGCTTCGCGCACAGATTAAAGGAAGTGGAATCGGAACCAGTGCGACCAGAGGTGAAATCCTAAAGAAGCTTTTTAACAATAAATATCTGGCACTCAATAAGAAGACACAGATTGTCACACCGACCATGCTTGGAGAAATGATCTATGATGTGGTTGACCATTCTGTACGGTCGCTTTTGAATCCGGAGCTGACAGCAAGCTGGGAGAAGGGGCTGACCTATGTGGCTGACGGAGATATCACCTCTGACGAGTATATGATGAAACTGGACCGCTTTGTGTCCAGCCGCACGGAAGGCGTCAAAGGACTGAATAATCAATATCAGCTCCGCGCCTGTTATGACCGGGTTGCACCGTTTTATAAGAATGAGAAGCGGACGACGAAGTACGCAAAATCCGGGCGTGCAAAGAGTGGAACAAAGACCAGTGCAAAATCGGGCAGTAAGTCTAGTGGAAGAAAGAGTACAAAGACAGCAAATACCAGCAAATAGGTACAATAAAAAAGATTAAAAAAATAATAAGTAAACTGTGAGCAGGAGGAGTTTAGAAATGTTCGAAGAAATGACAGTAGCAAAGATGTATAATCTTAATGAGACAATTGCAAAGGATATCTTTGAAGGAGTGACTTACCCATGGGAAGTACTTCCGAAGATCAGTGATTTCATTGTAAAACTGGGAGAGACACTTCCGGCAGACGAGTATGATAAAGTAGGAGAAAATGTGTGGATTGCAAAATCTGCAAAAGTATTTGAATCAGCATATATCCACGGACCGGCAATCATCGGAAAAGATGCAGAGGTTCGCCACTGCGCATTTATCCGTGGCAATGCAATTGTAGGAGAGGGAGCCGTAGTCGGAAACTCTACAGAACTTAAGAATGTTATACTGTTCAATAAAGTACAGGTTCCACATTACAACTATGTTGGAGATTCCGTACTTGGATACAAAGCACATATGGGAGCAGGATCTATCACTTCCAATGTAAAATCAGACAAGAAACTGGTCGTAGTAAAATCGCCAGAAGGACAGATTGAGACCGGAATCAAGAAATTCGGAGCCATGCTCGGTGATGAAGTAGAAGTTGGGTGCGGAACAGTATTGAATCCGGGAAGTGTAGTCGGAAGCCACAGCAATATCTACCCGCTGTCCAGTGTCAGAGGATTCGTACCTGCAAACAGTATCTACAAAAAGCAGGGTGAAGTAGTAGAGAAATATTAAAAATCCGCATGTATCTAATTATATAAAAACACAGAAAGAGGCTGTACACGATTGTACAGCCTCTTTCTGTGTTTTTAGAAATATCTGGCATGCGGAAGGCAGTGCCCCAAAAAACGGAAGAGGTGACAGAAAAAACAAGTTCTCTGTATTGACAATACATTTCCCGTATGGTATTGTATAGAAAGACTTTAACACTTTAAAGCGCAACGGTTTAAAGCAACGAATTCAAACAAAAGACTAGTTATTTGGAGGAATGAGAGATGTCAAAGGAAGTATTATGTATTATCTTGCTTGTCGTATTCTTTGCGATTATGATCTATGTCGGATTTTATTCCAGAAAGCATGCGACAGATGTGAATGGTTTTGTTCTTGGAGGGCGTGGCGTTGGTCCGTGGCTGACGGCTTTTGCATTTGGAACGTCATATTTTTCAGCTGTTATTTTTGTAGGCTATGCGGGACAGTTTGGATGGAACTTTGGTCTTGCCAGTACATGGGCGGGGCTTGGAAATGCATTTATCGGGTCATTGCTTGCATGGAATGTGCTTGGAAGAAGAACACGTATTATGACACAGCATGTAGATGCTAAGACGATGCCGGATTTCTTTGGTAAGAGATTTGACAGTGTGCCGCTTAAGGTAACGGCATCGGTCATTGTATTCATTTTCCTGATTCCGTACACGGCGTCCTTATACAATGGACTTTCCAGTCTCTTTGGACTTGTGTTTGATATTCCGTACTGGCTTGTTATTTTAATTATGGCGGTACTGACTGGATTCTATGTTATTTTCGGTGGATACATGGCAACGGCGATCAATGATTTTATTCAGGGAATCATTATGCTGTTTGGAATCTGCGCAGTAATCGGAGCAGTACTTGCCGACAATGGAGGATTTCAGGAGGCAACAAAGGCGTTGGCTTCTGTGACAGGCGACGCGGGCTGGCAGGGAGCATACACCGCGTTTCTTGGACCGGATCCGCTGGCGCTTTTATTTGTGGTAATTCTGACTTCCCTTGGAACATGGGGGCTGCCACAGATGGTCGGTAAATTTTATGCCATTAAGAGCGAGAAAGATATACATAAAGGAACGGTTATATCCACAGTGTTTGCCATTATTGTTGCCGGAGGCTGTTATTTCCTTGGGGGATTCGGAAGACTGTATGCAGATAAAGTAACCATCAATCCAGCCACCGGAAAACCGCTGTTTGACACCATTGTGCCGACCATGTTATCTACACTTCCGGCACTTGTCATAGCGGTGGTCATTGTGCTTGTATTATCCGCATCTATGTCCACCCTTTCATCACTGGTGCTGACATCAAGTTCTACATTTACACTGGATGTGATCAAGCCTGCATCTAAGAAAGAAATGTCTGAGAAAAAGCAGGTGTTTGTTATGAGAGTGTTTATTGTATTTTTTATTTTTGTATCGGCAGTGATTGCAATCTTTAAAGATGCACATCCGGAAGTAACATTTATCGCACAGATGATGGGAGTTTCCTGGGGTGCTCTTGCAGGATCATTTTTGGCACCGTTCTTATATGGATTATACTGGAAAGGCGTGACAAAAGCTTCTGCATTTGTTTGTTTTATATGGGGCTGTGCAGTAGCAGTAATCCAGCTTGTCATTACACTTGGAGGAGTTGATGTGAGCGGCTGGGAACCGGTACTTGGATACATTTTCAAATCTTCAATCAATTCCGGTGTGATCGCTATGGTCGGTGGACTTATTCTTGTTCCGGTTGTAAGTCTCTTTACAAAGAAACAGGAGAAGAAAGTAATCGATGATCTGTTTGCATGTTATGAAGAGAAAGTTATGACGACAAGAAAAGAAGCTCTTGAGGATGAGTAAAAAAATGACAGAAAAATTGAGTCTTGAACTCAAAAAAGCATAAGAATATTAAAAAAAATCAAGGAAAGTGATTAAATATGTCACTTTCCTTTTTTTTATTCCTGTGTTAGTATGAGTGAGTCTTAAAAAAAGACAACTAATTTGATGAAAATTAATTTGGAAGGGTGATAGATATGAATAATTTTGAAAAGTACGAAAAGACTTATTTTATGCCACCGGTCGTCACATATGATTGGGTGAAGAAGACAGAGATTGAAAAACCGCCGGTATGGTGTAGTGTTGACCTGCGAGATGGTAACCAGGCGCTGATCGAGCCAATGAGTCTTGAGGAAAAGTTGGAGTTCTTCCAGATGTTAGTAGATATCGGATTTAAGGAGATTGAGGTTGGATTCCCGGCAGCATCCGATACCGAGTACAAGTTCATGAGAACGCTGATTGAGAAGAATATGATTCCAGATGATGTGACCGTTCAGGTACTGACTCAGGCAAGAGAGCATATTATTAAGAAGACATTTGAAGCTGTTAAGGGTGCGCCTCATGCGGTGATCCATCTGTACAACTCCACATCTGTTGCACAGAGAGAGCAGGTATTCAGAAAAAGCAAAGAGCAGATCAAGAAGATTGCAGTCGATGGAGCAGAATTACTTCTGAAGCTGGCAAATGAGACAGATGGTAACTTTACATTTGAATACAGCCCGGAGAGTTTCTCAGGAACAGAGGTTGATTATGCGGTCGAAGTTTGTAATGCAGTCTTAGACGTATGGAAACCAAGTGCGGACAACAAGGCAATCATCAATATTCCGACAACCGTTGAAAATGCGATTCCACATGTATTTGCATGCCAGTTAGAGTATGTAGATAAGAACCTGAAATACAGAGATAATGTTGTATTAAGTCTTCATCCACACAATGACCGTGGTTGTGGTGTTGCAACTGCGGAACTTGGAATTCTGGCAGGAGCTGACCGTATCGAAGGTACATTATTTGGAAATGGAGAGCGTACCGGTAATGTAGATATTGTGACATTAGGTTTAAATATGTTCTCTCACGGAGTGGATCCAAAGCTTGATTTTACTGATATGCACCATATTCGCGAAACTTATGAGAGACTGACAAGAATGCATGTCTATGAGCGTCAGCCGTATGCAGGAGATCTGGTATTTACAGCATTTTCAGGATCACATCAGGATGCTATTGCAAAAGGAATGGCGTGGAGAGAAGAGAAGAAGTGCGATACATGGACAGTTCCATATCTGCCGATCGATCCACAGGATGTTGGAAGAAAATACGATTCAGATGTTATCCGCATCAACAGCCAGTCTGGTAAAGGTGGTGTGAACTACATTCTGAAACAGAGCCATGGAATCAATCTTCCAAAAGAGATGCGTGAGGAAGTCGGATATCTTGTGAAAGGTATTTCTGACCGTGCACATAAAGAGCTGACTCCGGAACTTGTATATCAGATTTTCTCTGATAACTACATTAATACAAAACCGGTATTCCATATTGACGAGTGTCATTTCAAACAGGTCAATGGAATTACAGCTGAGGTTACGATCAATCATGAGAAAGAGAGCCAGGTCATCACTGCAACGGGTAATGGACGTTTGGATGCGGTCAGCAATGCAATCAAACAGTATTTCAACGTCAGCTATGAACTGAGCTTTTACGAGGAACATTCTCTGACAAAAGGATCATCCTCCAAGGCTGTTGCATATGTTGGTATAATCTGCCAAGGAAAGACATTTTGGGGTGTTGGAATTGACGCCGATATTATCAAGGCATCCATTGAGGCACTCACAGTTGCAGTTAATAAGCTGGAAGAGATTGGAAATTCCAATACATGTAAAGACGCACGTATGATTGAAATTATGAATTATATTCAGGAGAACTATATTGATATTACATTAGATGACCTTGCTGAGAAGTTCTTCTTGTCTAAACCATACATTTCCAAATACATTAAGGAGAAATCCGGCGTCACATTTGGAGAACTGGTAAAGAAAATCCGTATGAAGAAAGCAAGAGCACTTCTTAAGAGCAGCAATATGACAGTGGAAAATATTGCATTATCTGTCGGATATCAGAATGTGGAGCATTTCAATCGATTGTTCAAAAAGGCATATAATATGACTCCAATTCAATTTAGAAATGAAAAATAAACAGAATTTATAGACCTATAAAAGCGGTTTTGAGCTAATTGCCCAAACCGCTTTTTGATTTTTAACAAAAGTCATAAATAATTAACAAAATTTGTCAAATCCTTAACAAATGTGCCTTGTAGGCGTTGCCATTTTTCGGTAAAAAAGTTATAATAAATTCGGCGAAATTTTGGTATAACCATATTTTAATAAAGAAAATGGAGGGCTAAATTATGGGCAACATGGCAACAGAAAATGCAGCAGGTAATCGCATTGAACAGTTACTTGATGCAGGCAGCTTTGTTGAAATCGGCGGAGCTGTAACAGCCAGAACAACAGATTTCAACATGCAGGAAAAGAAAACTCCGGCAGACGGTGTCATTACCGGTTATGGAGTGATCGATGGTAATCTGGTATATGTGTACAGCCAGGACGCTTCAGTATTGAAGGGATCAATTGGTGAGATGCATGCCAGAAAGATCGCGAACATTTATGATATGGCAATGAAGATGGGGGCTCCTGTTATTGGACTTGTAGATTGTGCAGGTCTCAGACTTCAGGAGGCAACAGACGCACTTGAGGCATTTGGAACATTATATTTAAAACAATCACTTGCATCAGGAGTAATTCCACAGATTACAGCAATTTTCGGAACCTGTGGCGGAGGCTTGTCCTTAGTACCAGCTCTTACAGATTTTACATTTATGGAAGAAAAGAATGCGAAGTTATTCGTAAATTCTCCGAATGCGATTCCAGGAAATACAGTAGATAAATGTGATACATCTTCTGCAAAATTCCAAAGTGAAAAGACAGGTCTTGTAGATGGTGTCGGAACAGAAGAAGAGATTCTTTCAGAGATTCGTACATTAGTAAGCATTTTACCATGTAATAATGAGGAAGATGCATCATACACAGAATGTTCAGATGATCTGAATCGTGCATGTTCAGAGATTGAAAATGCAACAGAAGATACAGCAATAGCCCTTGCTGAAATCGCAGATGATCATGTATTCTTTGAGACTCAGAAGAATCATGCAAAAGACATGGTAACAGGCTTTATTCGTTTGAATGGTATGACAGTTGGTGCTGTTGCAAACAGATCTAAAGTTTATGATGAGAATGCAGAAGTTGTAGAAGAGTTTGATGGAGCACTTTCTGCAAGAGGCGCAAGAAAAGCAGCCAGATTCGTAGAGTTCTGTGATGCATTTAATATTCCGGTTCTTACACTGACGAATGTATCAGGATTTGCAGCAACTATGTGTGCAGAAAGAAGCCTTGCAAAGGCAGCAGCAAAATTAACTTATGCATTTGCAAATGCAACTGTACCGAAAGTTAACGTTGTAATCGGAAAAGCATTTGGAAGTGCTTATGTGACAATGAACAGTAAATCTCTTGGTGCTGATATGGTCTATGCATGGCCGACAGCAGAAATCGGAATGATGGAAGCAGATCTTGCAGCAAAAATTATGTATGCAGATGCTGATGCTGAGACAATCAACGAGAAAGCAAAAGAATATGCCGAGCTTCAGTCCAGTCCGGTTTCCGCAGCAAGAAGAGGTTATGTAGATACAATTATCCAGCCTGCTGACACTAGAAAATATGTCATCGGAGCATTTGAGATGTTATTTACAAAAAGAGAAGAAAGCCCGATGAAAAAGCATGGAACAGTTTAGAGAGGTGAGGCAAAGTGAAGAAAAAGATTAGCTTATTGCTCTGCCTGATGATGACCGCAATCGTATGCCTGACAGGATGTGGTAAGACACAGACTACTTTGGAATATGATGAGGCAACGATCGAGCAGGAGACAGAGTTTCTGATAAACTACTGCCAGAATGTAGACAGTGATACACTGGCACAGTGGAACGACCAGAACGAATTCAGCAAAGAGTATCAGTTCATGATGTCTGGATTGAAGTTCACACCGGACAGCTTTGATGGCGCAGTTGACAGCTGGCAGGCAGGGATCAAAGAATGCGGTGAGTATGTCGGACATGGAGATTATACATTTGAAGCGAAAGATGATGAGCTGACAGTATCTGTACCGGCACAGTTCAAAGATCGTGATGCTACGATTGAATTTGTGTTTGATAAAGATTTATACCTTGAAAGTATGACAGTCAGTGCGAAGTTCTCACTTGGAGAGATTATGGAAAAGGCAGGCTTAAATACACTGCTTGGAATGGGAACTGTATTTGTAGTACTGATCTTCATTTCATTCCTGATTTCTTTGTTTAAATACATTCCGGCAATCCAGAATGCATTTGGCAAGAAAAAAGATGAGCAGAAAGAAGAAACGAAAGCGGCTGTAAGTGAGACAGTCGAAGAAGTGGATGAAACTGATGATCTGGAATTGATCGCTGTTATTTCAGCAGCAATTGCAGCAGCAGAAGAGACAACGACAGATGGATTTGTTGTCCGCAGCATTAAGCGCCGTCCGTCAAATAAATGGAATTCATAGTGAGTAATTAAGGAGGATATCAGAATGAAAAATTATACAATTACAGTGAATGGTAATGTTTATGATGTAACAGTAGAAGAGACAGGAGCAGGCGCAGCACCTGCACCAGCTGCACCGAAAGCAGCACCAAAAGCAGCTCCAAAGGCAGCACCGAAAGCGGCAGCAGGCGCTGGAAGCATCCAGGTAAAAGCTGGAGCAGCAGGTAAAGTATTCCAGGTTCCTACATCTGTTGGACAGAAGGTAGAGGCTGGAGATACAGTTATTATCATTGAAGCAATGAAGATGGAGATCCCAGTTGTTGCCCCAGAGGCAGGAACTATTGCCAGCATTGATGTGGCAGTAGGTGATGCTGTTGAATCAGGAGCTGTACTTGCTACATTAAACTAGTATTTTAGGAGGATAACTATGAGTTATTTTATGGAGACAATGGACAATCTCCTTCACCAGACTGCCTTCTTTAACCTGACAGTCGGAAATTTCATCATGATCCTTGTTGCCTGTGTATTCCTTTACCTTGCAATCGCCAAAGGATTTGAACCATTGCTTCTGGTTCCAATCGCATTTGGTATGCTGCTTGTAAATATCTACCCGGATATTTTTGCAGAACCGGAAATGATGAGCAATGGTGTCGGTGGTTTGTTCCATTATTTTTACACGTTAGATGAATGGTCGATCCTGCCTTCACTGATCTTCCTCGGTGTAGGTGCGATGACAGACTTTGGACCATTGATCGCAAACCCGATCAGCTTCCTGCTTGGAGCAGCGGCACAGTTTGGTATCTTTGGTGCTTACTTCCTTGCAATTTTATTAGGTTTTAATGATAAAGCAGCAGCGGCTGTTTCTATCATCGGTGGTGCAGACGGACCTACTTCTATTTTCCTTGCAGGAAAATTAGGACAGTCAGGCCTGATGGGACCAATCGCAGTGGCAGCGTATTCCTACATGGCGTTAGTTCCTATTATCCAGCCTCCGATCATGAAATTATTTACAACCAAAAAAGAGCGTGCAATCAAGATGGAGAACCTGCGTCCGGTATCAAAGCTGGAGAGGATTTTATTCCCTATCGTGGTAACAATTGTGGTGTGTCTGATCCTTCCTACAACAGCTCCACTGGTTGGTATGTTAATGCTTGGTAACTTATTCCGCGAATCCGGAGTTGTCCGTCAGTTATCAGAGACAGCATCCAATGCGTTAATGTATATCGTAGTAATTTTACTCGGTACATCAGTTGGTGCTTCCACGAGTGCAGAAGCATTCTTAAACTGGACAACGATCAAAATCGTTATCCTTGGTCTTGTAGCATTCATGTTCGGTACTGCGGCCGGTGTATTATTTGGTAAATTATTATGCTGGATCACAAGGGGCAAGATCAATCCACTGATTGGTTCTGCAGGTGTTTCTGCCGTTCCAATGGCAGCCCGTGTGTCACAGAAAGTCGGAGCAGAAGAAGACCCGACAAACTTTTTACTTATGCATGCAATGGGACCAAACGTTGCCGGTGTTATCGGTACTGCAGTAGCAGCCGGTGTATTCATGGCAATCTTTGGAATTTAGGAGGAATAGAAAATCATGGCAGAAGTTGTTAAAAAACCTTTAAAAATAACAGAAACCGTTCTGCGTGATGCGCATCAGTCCCTGATCGCAACACGTATGACAACAGAACAGATGCTTCCGATCGTTGATAAAATGGATAAAGTCGGATACAACGCTGTTGAGTGCTGGGGTGGTGCTACATTCGATGCATCCCTTCGTTTCTTAAAAGAAGATCCATGGGAGCGTCTTCGTAAATTAAGAGATGGCTTTAAAAATACAAAATTACAGATGCTGTTCCGTGGACAGAATATTTTAGGATATCGTCCATATGCAGATGACGTTGTAGAGTATTTTGTACAGAAATCAATTGCAAATGGTATTGATATCATCCGTATTTTCGACTGCTTAAACGATATCCGCAATCTTCAGACAGCAGTTACCGCCTGCAACAAAGAGAACGGACATGCGCAGGTTGCATTATCCTACACATTAGGTGATGCCTATACATTGGAATACTGGATGGATATGGCTAAGAGAGTAGAGGATATGGGAGCTAATTCTTTATGTATCAAAGATATGGCCGGACTTTTAGTTCCTTCCAAAGCAACAGAGTTAGTTCAGGCTTTGAAAGATTCTACATCATTACCGATCGAGCTTCACACACACTATACTTCTGGTGTTGCTTCCATGACATACATGAAAGCAGTAGAGGCAGGATGTGATATCATCGATACTGCAATGTCTCCATTTGCACTTGGAACATCCCAGCCGGCTACTGAGGTTATGGTAGAGGCATTCAAGGGAACCGAGTTTGATACAGGTTTAGACCAGAACAAACTTGCTGAGATCGCTGATTACTTCCGTCCGATGAGAGAGGAAGCATTAGAGAGCGGTCTGATGAACCCGAAAGTATTAGGTGTAAACATCAAGACTTTATTATATCAGGTACCGGGTGGTATGTTATCCAACCTTACCTCCCAGCTGAAGGAGCAGCATGCAGAAGACAAATTCTATGATGTTCTTGAAGAAGTTCCGCGTGTTCGTAAAGACCTTGGTGAGCCGCCGCTTGTTACTCCGTCTTCCCAGATCGT
>ENA-OPCD01001046-OPCD01001046.1-human-gut-metagenome-genome-assembly--contig:-NODE-1046-length-22181-cov-16.435687_pt1 | contig 22181 bp, 19 predicted proteins | sample MGYA00241560_ERZ501471 | MGnify/ENA primary metagenome ERZ501471 (study PRJEB25962, sample SAMEA2042578) | human gut metagenome | biome: human gut; feature: human-associated habitat; material: faeces...
TCACTACCTATCTTGCTGTTAGTGATGCGGGCATAGATTTGGGTCGTTTCAATGTTCGTGTGTCCCAACATTTTAGACACCGTTTCAATGGGTACGCCCTTTGACAGCGTGGTAGTCGTTGCGAACGTGTGGCGAGCAAGGTGAAATGTCAAGTTCTTTTTAATACCGCATACATCGGCAATCTCTTTCAAGTAGGCGTTTAGCTTCTGATTGCTGATTACGGGAAGTATCTTACCATTCGGTAACTTGCCCTTGTACTTCTTCAAAATCATCTTGGGAATATCCAGCAGAGGAACATTAACATCCGTATTCGTCTTTTGCCGCTTTGTCATTATCCAAAGGTTGCCGTCAAAGGATTTGCGAATGTTGTCTTGCGTAAGCCCGGCTACATCTATATAGGCAAGCCCGGTGAAGCGATAGAAAACTATCAATGCAACCAATAGAGGAATCCGGCAAAAGAACTGCAATTCGTTGTAAAGCAGCAAAATTGTGTTGGTTTGCGCAGTTGGGTAAATAGCAAAAACAGGTAGAATAACGAACCTGTTCAGCTACCAAGTCATTACCTGTTTTCATTTCATTTAGATGCAGTCAATCAGGGGATAAACTGTCAGTTAAAAGGTATTTCCATCCGGGAATCTTACTTTACCCTACAGATTTAACCTATCCGGTTTTGATTGCGCCGTTCTGCCTGATTCTCATACCGTTCAACAGGCGAGATATGAGTAAAATTGCAATCAAAAAAGTAACGCATGAAAACAGAAATGAAAGTGCTGCTCTACATCAAGCGCAGCGTACAGGACAAGGACGGCTTTTCTCCGCTCATGGGCAGAATATCCGTCAGGGGAAAGGTCAATTCCATCGCGCAATTCGCGTGCAAGTTCAAAATCGATGTGCGGTTGTGGAACGCCACCGCCCAACGCTGCACCGGCAAAAGCAAGGCGGCGACAATGGCAAACAGGGAGATTGAACGGCTACTGCTGTTGTTGCAGAAGCGGTTCAACGAACTTTCCGACATCCGGGATATAGTGAAGGCAGAGGAAGTCAGAAACGTGTTCCAAGGTCTGGCTGAGACCCAGGACACCATCATGAAGCTCTATGCGGAGCATAACAGCGACTATGCCCTGCGTGTAAGGGTGAATAGGGCGGCAAGCACGTTCTACCAGTACCGGAACACCTGCCGGATACTCGGTGAGTTCCTGAAAGAGAGATACCATGTGTCGGATATGCCTGTCAAGCAGCTGGATGAAAACTTTATCGAGGCGTTTGATATGTATATGCGCACGACAAGGCGTTTCATGCCCAGGACCATACTCGGACATATTAACCGCCTGAAAAGCGTAATGATGCTTGCCGTGTTCCGCGGCATCGTCCCTTTCAGCCCGTTCAAAGGTTATGCGCCGCAGAAACCTGTTTTCAAACAGATGTATCTGACAGAAGACGAGCTTGACAGGTTTGCGAACACTACCTATGACACCCCCAACCGTAATTTCACGAGGGACATGTTCCTGTTCTCGTGCTGGACGGGTATCTGTTACTGCGACATGAGGAGCCTGACAGCCGCCAATCTGGTGAGAGCGGATGACGGCAGTCTGTGGATTCATACGGAAAGACAAAAAACAGGGACGCCCGAATGTATCCGGTTGATGGAGATACCGCTGAATATCATTGAAAAATACAAGGATATGGACAGCGACGGGAAACTCCTTCCTATGCTGACCAAAGAGAGCATGAACAGACACCTGAAAAAGATGTCCGTGATGTGCGGCATCAACCGTCCAATCTCATTCCATCAGGCAAGGCACACCTTCGGAAGCATCATCTGTCTGTCACAGGGGATTCCGATAGAGACCGTCAGTAAAATCATGGGGCATCGGCATATCACCACCACACAGCGGTATGCGAAAGTCACGCAGGATAAAATAGACAAGGACATGGACGGTCTGAACGATATTATCGGGGGCAAGTTTACCTTATCGGGCATTGACACTGTCCCGTCTCCAATTCTGAAGGATTATAGCCAACGTAAAGTCAATCCGAGCATGAAGCAAAGAGAGTACATAACCAAAATGATGGAGGGGTAAGCCATGCGAAGCACATTCAAACTGTTGTTCTATATCAACCGCCGGAAAATAAAGAAAAACGGCAGATGTCCGATTATGGGACGGGTCACCCTTGACGGGAAGATAAGCCAGTATTCCACAGGGTTGGAAATAGAGCCTGACTTATGGGATGCAAAAGTGGGCAAGGCATTCACGGACGGCCGTAAGACCGGAAACATCACCGGCGAAAAAAGAAATGAGTTGAACAGGCTGAACTCATTATTGGAGGCTTTGGAGGAGAAAGCGAAGGCCGCCTACAAAAGAAACGTGGACTCTTATGGCTTCGTCTCGGCAGAAATCATCAAGAATGCCGTCACCGGGAAATCCGATGTCAAAGAGACATTGCTGTCCCTGTTTGACGAACATAACGGGGAATACGCCAAACGTGTGGGCATTGACCGGACAAGGCATTCCTACGTCCGTTATCTTACCACCCGCAAGCATATATTTAACTTTTTGAAATTCAAGTATGATTTGGAGGATATTCCGTTACGCTCACTGACGATGAAGTTCATGACCGACTTCACGTTCTATTTCTCTACCGTACTGCGGTTAAAGGTGTCTGCCTACAATGACTACCTTATCCTGCTACACAAGATGACACGGCTGGCGTTGAAGAAGCACATACTCAAGCGCGACCCGTTTGCAGGGCATAAGATTGAGAAAGTGCCTGTCAATCATCGCCACCTGAACAGGGAACAGTTTGAAAAGCTGCTCAATGCGAAACTGCCCACCTACCGCCTGTGCCACACGCGCGACCTGTTTGTCTTTTCGGTGTTCACTGGCATCGGAAGGGCAGATCTGGCAAACCTGACGGAAGACAACATCGTCACAAAGGAAGACGGTTCCAAATGGATTCACATCGCACGGCAGAAGACCAAGGCGGAGTGCCATATCAAACTTCTTGACATACCTCTCCGCATTATCGAAAAATACAAAGGGGAAGGTGAGGACGGAAGATTGTTTTACGTCCCGCAGACCTGTAACCTGTGCCGCAGCCTTAAAATCATAGCCGAACAGTGCGGTCTGGGATGTCACCTGACATTCTATCAGGCGAGGCACAGTTTTGCGACCCTTATCTGCCTGAGCAACGGGGTTCCGATAGAAACCATCAGCAAGATGATGGGACATTATTCCATACGCACCACCCAGATATATGCCGAGATAACCAACCACAAAGTGAGCAGGGATTTGGAAACCCTGTCTGAAAATACCAAAGGCAAATATGCGTTGCCCGATGACGGTATGCCGTCACGGGTGTTCAAATGCGGAAATTACAGCGGTTGGAAAAAGGAGTGTGCATCAAATGATGAAACTAAAATCAAGTGACAATGAATAGAGGAATAATAACAATCAGTGAAACGGGTGCGGTCACGATGCCGACCGTATCCGTATGGATGACGCAACAAGAGATAGCCGACCTGTTCGGGGTGTTCTCATGCGATGTCCGCAAAGCGATTCATACCATTTACAAGAACAAGGAACTGAACGAATTTGACACGATGAAGTATCCCAAGCAACCGGATGGCATCAGTTACGATGTCTATAACATTGAAGTGATTATAGCCGTTGCATTCAGGATATGCAGTAAAGAGAGTGTCTTGTTCAGACGGTTTATAATAAATGAAATTAGTACTATTAAGAAAGCTACACCAATTACACTGTTTGTTGCCAGCGTCAGAGGTAATAACCGATGGTATAGTTGAGGTTCATTCCGTCAGCCACTCGTTCCCGATGCACGGATGCAAAGGTAGCGTATGGCTTAATGACAGCGGCAAGGTCGGGCGGCAAGCCGTTTCGGCAGAATCTTCCTCAAACGAGTTTGAGCGTATTCAACCCGAAAACCTTGTCACTGTCTGCCACTCGCTTGAAGAGCATCCGGCAACGGAAACAAGCGAGCGACTGGCGGGAAATCAGAAGAAAGAAGAGAGGAGCGACTTACAGACGAAGCGGAATTTTGATGCTCCGTCTGTAAGCCGCTCCTTTCTCTTTTTGCCGAAAGTCCATTGCTGACGCAATCACAGGGCAGACGGCAAACTGCGCTCCTTCAAGAAAATCAGGTTGCCGTCTGTCGGTAAGCGGAGCGGTAGCAGCCAGCCAGCATCCTTTCGATGTCAGATTCACGGTAGAGTATTTTACCGCCTAACTGGATATAGGCTATGCGCCCTTCGTTCCGGTAGTCCTGAAGTGTCCGGCGACTCACTTTCAGCCGTGCCGACACTTCTTTGTCAGTGAAGAAACGCTCTCCGTTCAGTGTCGGTCGGTAATTGGCGGTCAGATGCTCGAAGCTGTCCAAAAGACTGTCGAGACTGCCCATGAAGTGGATTATCCACTCGTTGTCCTTGTTAATCAGTTCATTCATGTTACTTTGGATTTAGTGGGTATTGTTAGTTTACTTCGTTCATTTCATCAAGTTTATATAGTTCTTCCTTTGAACTTTGTTTCCTTGCGCCTGTCCTCCACAACGGAAACAATACGCTGCACGTCATCGGGACGGTAATACGTCTTGTGGTTTATCTGCGAGTAAGCCAGCGTCCCGTTGTCCCGAAGGGTCTGCAATGTGCGTGGGCTGATGTTGAGCATCCGGCAAACGTCCTGATTGTCCATCCACTCGCCCATCTTCTTCTCTCCGTGCCGCTGACAGATGGCATCCATGTGGCGAACGAAACGGTCGAACTTGGCGACCATCGCCTCAAAGGTCTTTCTTTCAATTGATACGATTTCCATATACATACTTTTTATTGTTACTGTTTCTTTTGCCGCAAAGGAATACATAATCTGTTATCCGGCAATGGATTTTCCAGAAGTGGAAGCATGTGGCACAGGTTGGTAGAGGTTGGCACAGATTTGATGTATATTCTTAATTCCGGAAATCAGGAATGTGTCAAGATTGAAAACAAGGGCTTAATTCAAACCTGACTGTAATCGCACCTTTGTTCTTCCGGCTATTCAGATCCGGCAAATCTGTAAAGTTCTCACCGATATCTCTATCACCATAAAGCAAAGTCTCACAAAATTGTCTAATCGAATCCAAGTTGTTGACTGACTGCACTAAAGTATCTTACTTTACTTGCGATAATCGGTCAAGGCACAGAGCAAGACCACAGTAATAACTTAATCAATCTGTTTTATGACAATGAAAAGAGAACCAAGTATCAGTGAGCAGCAAGCCCGTGAAATCGTGGAAAGAATGGGACGCAGGGAATCCCGCAGTGAGAAGTCTATGGACGATTTCTACCGGAACATCGGTCTGGATCCGGAACGGCTGTCACAACCTGGCAGGACCGTCACGAAAAAAGCGGAAACAGCTACGGCGGATGAACCGTCAGGCGAAACACCTGAAGATATGGCAGTGCCGCAGAAGCGTGTCAGCAGCAAACAACGCAGGCTGTCGCTGGACGAGTACCGTACCGCTTACCTGCGAGTACCCAAGATAACCGACCGCAAACCCGTGTTCGTCAGCGGTGAGGTGCGTGACCGACTGGACGGGATTGTCCGCCGTCTCGGCGGGCGTGGCATGAGTGCGTCTGGACTTATCGAGAATCTCGCCCGCCTGCACCTTGAAACCTACCGGGAGGATATCGAGCAGTGGCGCAAACTCTGAGCGGATTACGGTAGAACCGGTCAAACCGGTGGATATACTCCACCAGTTTGACTAATATTCCAAATGAGTTATTATACTCACAAACCAATCCGACAAGCGGAGGATTCTTGTGTCCTCAAAGACACAGCAAGATATATTTTCAGTTACTCCGATTGATTCCGGTAACTGAAAATCCTTGCACTGCCGTGGGCAGAATTATCCTCCGCAGTCGGATAATTTCTAAGTTTTTTAATCAGAGATTAGACCATGTATGAACCATTAAATAGAAAGGACAAGACAATGAAAAAGACCAATAAGTACGGGAGAAATCCCAAATTGAATCCGAAGACGCACTGTGTGATGGTGCGCTTCGACGATGTGGAATGGAACAGGTTCCTGACGATGTACGAGGAATCGGACGTGTATGCGAAAGCCGTCTTTCTCAAGGCGCATTTCTTCGGGCAGAAGTTCAAGGTGCTGAAAGTGGACAAGACGCTGGTGGACTACTACACCAAACTGTCGGACTTCCACGCCCAGTTCCGAGCCATCGGCACGAACTACAACCAAGTCGTGAAAGAATTGCGCTGCCATTTTTCGGAGAAGAAAGCGATGGCGTTGCTCTACAAGCTGGAGAAGTGTACCATTGACCTTGTGAAACTGAACCGGGAGATTGTGGAGCTTTCACGGGAGATGTATGCCAAATGGGAACAACGGAAGGAATAAATTCGAAGAAGACACTCTAAGCCTCACCTGTCTATCCACTCTTTCAGCCGTTGAGCCTTCTCCTTACTGACTGTAATTCTTGTGTCAGGATACCCCTTCAAGCGGACAATAAGTTTGCCGCCGAAATAATTGCCGAGAAACAATACGTGTTCCACATTGATGATGTACTGGCGGTTGGCTCGGAAGAAACAGTCCGGGTTAAGTTGCTGTTCAAGCTCGTCCATTGACACATTGACGGCTTCGGAAGTTCCGTTATTAAGACGAAGATACACCGTCTTGTTCTCCGTTTCGATGTGGTTGATGTCTGAGACACGGACTGTCTTATACCCGTCGCGGTAAGGCAACAGAAAGCGTTCGCGATAGCGGCATTGGTGCTTCAGTAAGGTATCGAAAAGCAGCTGGAGATTCTCATCGGCATAATTCCTGCCTGTTTTGATGGCTTTGTCTATGGCTGCTTCAAGCTCATCGGCATCCACTGGCTTCAGGAGATAGTCGAAACTATTGAACTTGAAAGCCTGTACCGCATATTCATCGTATGCGGTGGTGAATATGATGGGGACGGTTGCCGGGGCGTATTTCAGAGCTTCGAAACTCAGGCCGTCGGTAAGGCGGATATCTGCAAGGATAAGGTCTGCCGCCTTGCCAGATTGGAAAAACTCGACCGTCTCTTTTATGCTTGCCAGTGGACCTTCGATTGCAAATGTCGCATCAATACCGTTTAACAGTCTTATGAGACGCATGGCATTGCGCTGTTCATCTTCAAGAATCAGTATCTTCATGTGTCATGATGTTTTTAATGATGGGCAAACTCACCGAATAGAAGTTTTCGGTATTCTCTATCTTAACCTTTTTGTCGCAGAGCAAGGCGTACCGCTCCATGATATTTTTATGTCCCAAGCCCGTTGATTCCATCCGCGACAGCAAAGGAGATTTAAGATTATGCACAGTAATGTAGTTCTCCGATGATGTAATGGAAATAAACAACGGATGCTCCATTGAGAAGCCGTTGTGCTTTATGGCGTTCTCTACAAGAAGCTGCAATACGGCCGGAGGCAGAAATCCCTTACATTCCTTAACCTCCGGACTGATTTTCGCAATGATACCTCCGCCGTGACGTACTTTCATCAGAAACAGGTACGAATCCAGAAACCTTATTTCGTCTGCAACGGGTATCAGGTCTCTGTCTAAATTTACAATAATGTACCGGTACACTTTCGACAGGTTGTTCAGGAACTTCCCGGCAAGCCCCGCATCTTCCTCAATCAGCTCCAGCAGGTTGTTGAAGTTGTTAAACATGAAATGCGGGTTGATTTGCAGTTTCAGGGAGTTGAGTTGTGACTGCAAGGCGATTTCCTTTTCCTTCATCAGCGCCATTTCGAGTGCTTGTTTCTCGTCACGTGCCTTGATGTAGGATTGAAGGTAGAATGTGTTGGCATAAACACTTGACAGGAATGTGGCTATCATGGCAAAAGTATATGCGCCTTTCATGTTGAGAAGTTCATCAATGGCACTGTTTCCGGTTTCGCCCCATAGGAAGTTGAAAAGGGAAATCATGCCGAAAGCCACCAGATTGAGCATCAACAGACACGAAGCATAGACGATGACCCTAATATAAGAGGCTTTGAACGGGAAAACTTTGAATACGACATAGCAGAATCCCAACGAGGTGTATGTGAAAAGCATACACAGCAAGAAGTCGATGAGATAGTCCGTCACCGCTATTTCCTGCAACTGCCGGGAGGTATCATCATCCAGAACCAGCCAGATGATGATATATAGCGCGTATGATACGGTTGACAGTAGCAGCCCGTTCTGCCAGTTTGTTATTTTTGTACTCCTTTGGTACATATCCGTGATAGTTATTTCGTGGCGGCAAAGATACGACTTTACTTCTTGATTTGACAGGATGGGACTGCCCGAAACGGATAAAACGGACTTTGAAGCGAACAAAAGGGGGATTGAGATACAAGGTGTGTTGCATCTTGCATCAGTCGAAGTGCCACTTTGACCGCTTCGAAGTTTCACTTCAAGAAATTCCTCCTTTGAGAATTTAAAATGTTGATTTGGGCGGTTCAGGCATAGATTCTTCCGTTTCAACCGGATTCTGCTATTACTGCTGAACCATTACGAATAATTTTGGCGTCTGTATGTAGGAAAAATGCAGCCTGATAAAGGCTGAATGACCTTATTAAAAACAATCTTTCATTTTTATCAATTATGGCAACAAATGACATCAAGTATGTATTGAACGTCCAGTTGGCGGACAATACGGTGACAGTGGAGAACAAGGACGACAAGATTGCCGTGCTGGTATCGGCAGGCGCGGCGGACTTCCAGCGCGTGGTATCGGAAATCATGGAAGTGAATCCCGGATTGGAGCGCGAGACGGTGGAAGCGGTACTCAACCTCGAAAAGCGTGTGGTGAAGAAGCTGCTGCTGACAGGCTTCCGTGTGAATACGGGACTGTATAATGCCGTCATCCAGCCCACAGGCGTGGTGGACAACAAGACATGGAACAAGGAGAAGAATTCGCTCTACGCCTCGTTCACGCAAGGTGCCGATTTGCGCGAGGCGATTTCCGCCACTACGGTGAACATCATCGGCGAGAAGGGCAATGCTATGTATGTAGCAGGCGGAATGGATGCAGCCACCCGTGCGCCGGGCTTCACGGCTACGGCAGGACGCAACTACACGCTGACCGGTGCCTACATCAAGGTGGCAGGCAACGACCCGTCCGTGGGCATCACGCTGACCTCCTCGTCGGGCGTGGTGACGAGAATCACCGAAGATATGTGGGCGGTAAACAAGCCTTCGCAACTCATCTTCCTCATCCCGGCAGGACTGGCCGACGGAGCGTATGAACTCAAAGTAACCACGCAATTCAGCGGCACCAACACCTTGCTGAAGACTCCCCGCAGCGTGACGCAGACCCTCTACATCGGCAAGGCTCCCACGGGCGGCGACAATACGGGTGGCTCTACAGGAGGTGGTGTCGACGAGAATCCGTTGGGATAAAAGTCGTTTTTTTTGTTCTGGCCAAGTAGGGTTGTTCGGTATGACCAGATAGCTCTATTTGATTCAACCAAATAACTCTATTTGGAGTGCCTGAATAGCTCTATTCAGGCAAAGCAAGCAAAAACATAACAGATATATTAACTCATTAACTATTTGATTTCAGTATGAAAAAGATTCTATTGACATTGCTTCTCGCCCTGCCATTCTGCATGGCGACGAAAGCGCAAGATTTCAGAATGGGAGTGACGGGAGGTTACAACCTCAGTTCTTCGAGTGGTTACAAATCGCAGTCAGGCTTCCATGTCGGCGTTAAGGGGGAGTTGGGACTTCCGCAGGTGACAAAAGGTCTGTATATGGATTTCGGGCTGATGCTCTCTTCGCATAGATGGAAGAGTCCGGGATACTACTACACCGGCAACTATGACCCCGTTGCTGGAGACAAGCCGGACAAGCCAACATCAGGCTTTACAGCAGACCATAAGTGTACCCCTTATTATCTGAATATTCCCCTCCACATCGGCTACAAGTTTTCCGTAGGACGGAACGTCAGCCTGTTCGTCAACGCCGGACCGTATTTTAACATTGGTCTGTTTGGCAAGGCAAAGGAAACCATTACTCCCGACAAGGGAACAGCCACGACAAAGGAGACGGCTGGCAACGTGTTCAGCGACAAGATGCTCAACCGCTTCGATTGGGGATTGGGCTTCCGTGCCGGAACGGAGATTGCCCGCCGCGTCCAGCTTTCCATCGGGTATGATTGGGGCATGAAGAATGTAAACAAGACTGGTGTGGACAATAAGAACAGGACATTCGTTGCATCCTGCGCTTATATGTTCTGACAAAGGATATGTGTTTATAAAATTTAATGGTATCATTATGTGGAAACAGAAATTGAAAATCTGCGGCATCAATCTGACAGCATATAGTATGGCGCTTGTCATCATGTTGCTGTTGTCTGTTTGCTCAAAATCATACGGGCAGGAAGACCGTGTACTTTCCTTTGACCGTGCAAAGCAGACCGTGACGGGCATAGACACGACCAAACTGTCGGTTTATGAACATGAGAAGGCATTTTTGTTTCCACATTTTGATGCCATTCCCCAAATGTCTGGAACGTTTCTGGACTTTCGGCCCGATTATACACAGAGTTTTCCCGTTGACCGTTCATCCCTGCATAAAGGCGAATACAATGTCGGCGGGATTATCCATCGGTTTAACAAAGTGGATGTTTGGGGGCGAGGCAGACAAGAAAACATCATAGGAGTCGGTGTATCGAACTATGCCGAAGTCAAAACGGTGTATTCTCCAAACGAGAAATGGGAATTGGGGCTGTGCCTCTATGCGAACAAACTAAGCATCCCCCGTTCGAGTAGCAATACATTCGGAATCGGCACCGATGTTTCCTGTCAATTCCTCCCCAAAACATCGCTCCATCTCTTCGGCACCTATTATCGTACCTACTTTCCGGGAGTAAAACCGATGCAAAGGCTGGACGGCTACCATTATGGCGGCTACCTCTCATTCGATTTGGCAGAGCGGTGGGCAATGGACGTGGGCATGAGAAGCTATAGCGGCAATGGGTCTCACCAGCAATGGACTGTACCGATAATACGTCCGTCGTATAAGCACAACGGGCGCGAAATAAACGCGGATTTTGGTGGAATGTTCCAGCAAATCGTGAAAGGTCTATTCTTTAATCATTGATAATATGAAACAGGAAAAAAGCAAAATAACGACTGTTGCTATATGGATTCTGCTATGCGGATGGATAATGTGCATGAGTTCATGCGGAAGTTTGCTTTATAATCCATCCAACAAAGCGGAACAAGTGAAGATAGTCATTAAATAACCTAAAAATAGACTTAACAAGCTTATGGAAGAGAAAGTAAAACTGATATTGCCTTTTCCCCATTTCTTGTGGATGATTGGCACTAAAGCTGAGATTTTCAAAGAAAATACGGCATCGCATGAGATGCTGACGAAACAGGAAAACATCTCTCAAACTGATGCCGAAACGATTTCAAGAAACGGAATAAACGCCAATGACAGCCAATAGATAGGAAAAGAAATGTCCTGTTCGATGGACGTAGCATAAACAACGATGTTAGTAACCATCGTTTCACCCATGAGTTTTTCGTGTCCGCCGGATATAGTTTCTGAATGCTTTTCACTTTTTCGGAAGCCGTTTCCGTCGTTTCAGAAGCGGTTTTCTCCGTTTCGATGGAATGCCGATTGTCTGCACAATGGGCACAAAATATCTTTGCACCCAAAATTTGCGATAATATGATTATTGAAACAGAACATCTCATCATCAGAGACTTCCAGAAGAAGGATGCCGCAGGTTTATTGGAATACCTTTCCCATCCGCGTGTCAATTGTTTTGTCGGCGACCGCCTGTGCTCCGAAGAATCGGCACTGGCTTATATATCCAATTCGCCTAAGGATATGCTACGCTATGCCGTGTGTCTGAAGGAAGACGATTCCATTATCGGTGATGTTTTCGCCTTGCGCGAATATACCGACACATTTAATGTAGGCTGGCACTTCAGCAAACGTTTCGAAGGCAAGGGATTGGCATACGAAGCGGCAACAGGACTGCTGGATTATCTTTTCCATGACATTGGCGCACGGCGTATCTATGGATTTGTAGAAGACGATAATCAGCGGTCAAAAAGATTGTGTGAACGCCTCAGAATGAGACATGAAGGATGTATGAAGGAATTCATATCGTTTATATGCCATCCCGATGGCACACCACGCTATGAGGACACCTGCATCTATGCGATACTGAACAAAGAATGGAAAAGCGAAAAAAACAAATGATGAATAGACTAACATGGATTGCCGACATCATGGCAACAACCCTGCTGGCTGCTTCATTGACAGCCTGCAAACAGGAACAGCAAGGAGAGGAAACGGGACAGGCATTGCCCGTCATGGTGGTTTCTTCCCAACCCATTGAATTTGAAGAGACCTACTCCGCTTCGATTCGCGGACGGCAGGATGTGGACATCATACCTCAGGTATCGGGTCGTATCATCCGCCTGTGCGTGAAGGAGGGAGAGCAAGTAAAAACAGGGCAAGTGCTGGCTGTCATAGACCAGATGCCCTATCAAGCTGCGCTGCGCATCGCAATCGCCAATGTCAGCGCGGCACAGGCAAAAGTGGAAACAGCGCGTATTGAACTGAACGGCAAACAGTCGCTGTTCGATGAAAAAGTCATATCCGATTACGAACTGTCTGTTGCCCGAAACCAATTAGTAGTGGCACAGGCAGAGCTGGAACAAGCAAAAGCTCAGGAAGCAAATGCCCGAAACGATTTGTCATACACCGAAATCAAGAGTCCGAGCAACGGGGTTATAGGCACGCTGCCTTACCGTATCGGCGCACTCGTCGGTCCCACCATCGAACAACCATTTACAGTGGTGTCGGACAATTCGGAGATGTATGCCTATTTCTCCATTTCGGAAAACAAACTTAGGCAGTTCGAGGCCCGATATGGGTCTATTGACAGAATCATAAATGAAATGCCTCCGATTAGCCTTCAACTTAACAATGGTTCCGTCTATGGGAAACAAGGGAAAATAGAGACCATCAGCGGAATAGTCAATCCCACGACCGGTGCCGTACAGATAAAGGCCCTGTTTCCCAACGTCAACAGACACCTGTTGAGCGGAACCATAGGCAACGTCATCCTGCAAGTGCTGAATACGAATGCCATCCTGATTCCCATGACTGCCACCGTGGAACTGCAGGACAAGATTATCGCCTACCGCCTGAAGAACGGAAAGACCGAAGCTGCCTACCTGACCGTGGACCGACTGAACGACGGCAACCATTTCGTGGTAGAGCAGGGCTTGTCCGTCGGCGACACCCTCATCACCGAAGGTGTGGGGCAGCTAAAGGAAGGAATGATTGTCACACCTAAAACCATAAAGCCATGAACCTGCGCTTCTTCATAGACCGCCCGGTATTTTCGGGCGTCATCTCCGTGGTGATTGTCCTGATGGGCGTTATCGCCATGCAAGCCCTCCCCGTGGAGCAATATCCCGACATCGCCCCGCCCACCATCAACGTATGGGCCACCTATCCCGGTGCCAATGCCGAGACGGTGCAGAAAGCCGTAATTGTTCCGCTGGAAGAGGCTATCAACGGCGTGGAGGACATGACCTATATGACCTCCACGGCATCCAATACAGGCGATGCTTCCATCAACATCTATTTCAAACAGGGTGCCAACGCCGACATGGCGGCGGTCAATGTGCAGAACCGCGTGAATGGCGTATTGAGCCAGCTTCCAGCAGAAGCGACTAAAACCGGAGTAACCACTGAAAAACAGCAGAATGCTGAGTTGCTGACATTTGCCCTCTACAGCCCCGACAACCGTTTCGACCAGACCTTTCTGAATAATTATGTGAAGATTAACGTGGAGCCGCGGCTGAAACGTATCGGCGGTGTGGGAAAGACACAACTGTTCGGCTCCAACTACAGCATGCGTCTCTGGCTGCTCCCCGACAAGATGGCGCAATACGGACTGATTCCCGACGACATCTCTGCTGTGCTGGCAAGGCAGAACATCGAGGCGGCAACCGGTTCGTTTGGAGCCAATCACCCCACGGCAAACGAATATACGATGAAGTATCGCGGCCGCCTCTCCACCGCGGAAGATTTTGGCGAACTGGTCGTGAAGTCGCTGCCCGGTGGCGATGTGCTTCGGCTGAAAGATGTCGCCGACGTGGAGTTGGGCGATGAATTCTACAACTATTCCACCGAGGTGAACGGACATCCGGCTGCCATGATGCTCATCAATCAAAAAGCTGGTTCCAACGCTTCGAGCACCATCAATGAGATTCACGAGGTGCTCGATGAAATTGAACACGACCTGCCGGAAGGGGCGGAGTTCGTGGTGCTGACCGATACCAACAAGTTCCTGTATGCCTCCATCAATTCTGTCATACGGACGCTTATCGAGGCGATACTTCTGGTTATCATGGTGGTGTATGTGTTCTTGCAGGACATCAAGTCCACACTCATTCCCACGGTTTCCATCTTCGTCTCCATCATCGGTACGTTTGCCGTGATGTCGCTGATAGGCTTTTCCATCAACCTGCTCACGCTTTTCGCCCTTGTGCTTGCCATCGGTACGGTGGTGGACGATGCCATCGTGGTGGTAGAGGCGGTGCAGGCGAAGTTCGACGAGGGGTATCAGTCACCGGTGCTTGCCGCCGATGATGCCATGAAGGGCGTTTCGTCCGCCATTCTTACTTCTACCATTATCTTTATGGCGGTGTTTATCCCTGTGGCAATGATGGGTGGTACTTCCGGGGCGTTCTATGCCCAGTTCGGTATCACGATGGCGGTTGCTGTGGGCATATCGGCTATTAATGCCTTTACCCTTTCACCTGCGTTATGCGCTTTGTTCCTGAAACCTTATATTGACGAGTACGGAAACACGAAGAACAATTTTGCGGCACGCTTCCGCAAGGCATTCAATGCCGTTTTCGAGCGTCTGAGCCGCCGCTATGTACGTGGTGTACTGTATATCATCCATCGCCGGTGGCTGTTGTGGGGAACGATTGCCGCCTCGTTCGGGTTGCTGGTCTTGCTGGTCAATATCACGAAGACAGGACTTATTCCGCAGGAAGACACTGGCACGGTGATGGTAAGCATGAACACAAAGCCCGGTTCCTCCATGGCGCAGACCAACAAGGTGATGGCGCGTATCAACAGCCGTCTTGACAGCATCCCTGAGATTGAGTACAGCGGAGCGGTCGGAGGATTCTCATTCAGCGGTTCCGGTCCTTCACAGGCCATGTATTTCATGACACTTAAAGATTGGGACCAGCGCAAGGACGAAGGGCAATCGGTGGACGACGTGATAGGCAAGATTTATGCCGCTACCGCTGATGTTCCCGATGCCACGATGTTTGCCATGTCGCCGCCGATGATTGCCGGCTACGGCATGGGCAACGGTTTCGAACTTTACTTACAGGACAAGACCGGTGGCGATGTCACTGCATTCAAGAAGGAGGCGGACCGATTCGTAGAGGCATTGTCCCGCCGTCCCGAAATCGGAGAGGTCTATTCGTCTTTTGCCGCTGACTATCCCCAGTATTGGGTGGACATTGACGCGGCGAAATGCGAGCAGTCGGGCGTATCTCCCGCCGATGTGCTCTCTACGCTCTCCGGGTATTATACCGGGTCGTATGTGTCGGACTTCAACCGATTCTCCAAGCTCTATCACGTCACCATGCAGGCACCGGCGGAGTACCGCATAAATACGGAGTCGCTTAACCGGATGTACGTGCGTACTTCCGACGGCAGCATGGCGCCGTTGAGCCAGTTCGTGCGCCTGACCAAGACCAACGGGCCTTCCAACCTTACGCGCTTCAACCTTTTCAACGCCATCGCCATCAACGGCTCTCCGGCATCGGGCTACAGTTCCGGCCAGGTCATCAAGGCGATTGGCGAGACGGCACGTGAGGTGCTTCCCGCCACTTGCAGCTATGAGTTCGGAGGCTTGTCGCGCGAGGAGAGCAAGACCACCAACAATGCCGCATTGATATTCGTACTCTGCATGGTGCTGATATACCTGATACTTTGCGCCCTCTACGAAAGCGTGTTCATCCCGTTTGCCGTGTTGCTGTCCGTGCCTTGCGGACTGATGGGGAGCTTCCTGTTCGCGTGGCTGTTCGGGCTGGAGAACAACATCTATATGCAGACCGGACTGATTATGATTATCGGACTGCTTGCCAAGACCGCCATCCTGTTGACCGAATATGCCGGCAAGCGGCGGTCGGAAGGCATGACGTTGGCACAGGCGGCATACAGTGCGGCAAAGGTTCGTTTGCGTCCCATCCTGATGACCGTCTTGTCGATGGTATTCGGCCTTATTCCGCTGATGATGGCTCATGGCGTGGGTGCCAACGGCAGTCGCTCGCTCGCCACAGGCGTAATCGGTGGCATGACAGTGGGCACATTGGCATTGCTGTTCCTTGTGCCATCGCTGTTCATCGCATTTCAATATATTCAAGAACGAGTAAAACGCAATTAAATGAAGAAGATAACCCTATCCATAATATCCACCTTGATGCTTACCGGCTGCGGCACATACAGCCGGTACCATCGGGCTGACATCCCGACAGAGAATCTGTATCGGAACATCCCGGAAGATATGGATACAACAACCCTCGCATCCATGTCATGGCGAGAGATGTTTACCGACCGGAAACTTCAGTCCCTGATTGAAACAGGACTGCAACAGAATACCGACCTCAACGTGGCACGCCTGCGGATTGAAACGGCTGAAGCCGCACTGATGACAGCCAAACTCTCCTATCTCCCCTCATTGGGAATGAATGCCGAAGGTGGAGGTAGCCGTTATGACGGGGCAACCGCAAAGACATATAATGTCGGGGCGGCTGCAAGTTGGGAACTGGATATATTCGGCAGGCTCACGGCTGCGAAGCGTGGCGCGGTTGCCGCACTGCAAGGAAGCCGTGACTATCAGCAAGCCGTGCAGACACAGCTTGTCGCCACGATAGCAGACAGTTACTATACCCTTGTTGTACTTGATGCGCAAAGGACGATAAACAATCGGACTCTGGAAAACTGGCGGGCTACCGTACGCACGCTCGAAGCGTTGAAGAAGGTGGGCAAGGCGAATGAAGCCGGGGTGTTGCAGGCAAAGGCAAACGTGATGCAACTTGAATCATCGCAATTGGCTATATGCAAAAGTATCTCTGAAACAGAAAATGCCTTGTCTGCGATACTTGCCATGCCGTCACACTCGATTGAGCGGAGTAATTTGGTTGAAGCATCCTTCCCTGATACCATCTCTATCGGAGTTCCTTTGCAGTTGCTTGCCAACCGTCCCGATGTGCGTCAGGCTGAAATGGGACTGGCACAAGCGTTTTACGCCACCCATGCAGCCCGCTCAGCCTTCTACCCCAATATCACTCTTTCGGGTACATTGGGTTGGACTAACAATGGAGGCGGAGCAATCACCAATCCCGGACAATGGCTGTTCAACGCCATCGGTTCCCTGACGCAACCATTATTCAACCGGGGTGCGAATATCGCCAACTTGAAGATAGCCCAAACCAAACAGGAAGAAGCCAAACTATTATTCCAACAATCATTGCTGAACGCGGGGAAAGAGGTGAACGATGCCTTAACCGCCTGGCAGACGGCTAAGTCGCAATATGAGATAAACACCCGGCAGGTTGAGACCTTGCGTGAGGCAGTGCGAAAGACGAAACTGCTGATGCGCCATTCCGGTACTACCTATCTGGAGATATTAACTGCCCAACAGTCGCTCCTTGAAGCAGAGACAGTACAGTTACAATCCTGCTTTGATCGTATACAGGGTATCATCAAGCTTTATCACGTGTTAGGAGGCGGAAGTAGTTAAAAACAGATAGAAAAGCAAATGGATTTTGTACATAAAGTAATAATATCAAGCCATACTCTAATAATTCTATTAGTAGTGGGAATAGCATATATGTGGTGCAATGAATGGCAGGAAATAGAGATATTAGAAACTGGTAACAAACAAATTGACGATTTTAGGAAAGAGATAAATGAAATTCAGATTCATCTGATAGAGTTTTCTCTTTTGGGTGAGACCGTATTGGATTGGAATGACGATGATTTGGAACATTATCATATCCAGCGTTTGGCAATGGACAGTATGCTGTGTCGTTTCAGAACTATTTACCCAGTAGAACGTATTGACAGTGTGCGCTATCTTCTCGAAGATAAAGAACTACAGATGCGTGGTATCGTTACGTTGCTCGATGAGCAGCAAACCATCAATAAGAAAATGGCACGGCAAGTGCCTGTAATTGTGCAGAGAAGCGTGCAAGAACAGCCTAAAAAAACGAAGCGGAAAGGTTTCTTTGGTATCTTTGGCAAAAAAGAGGAAATAAAGCTCGCTGTGGCGACTACGATGCTCCGTTCTCTTAATCAGAATATGATAGCAAAGCTGAGGGAGCAAAGCAACCGTCTGTCAGAACATGCTGACAGCCTTACTGCACGGAACACGGAACTTAACCAACAATTACAAGGCTTGATTCGCCAAATCGACGATAAAGTACAAACCGACTTGCACAAAAGAGAAGTTGAGATAGCCGCTATGCGTGAGCAATCCTTTATACAAATCGGAGGATTGACCGGATTCGTCCTCTTGCTATTGGTAATCTCTTATATCATTATACAGCGGAATGCCAACTGTATCAAACGGTACAAACGGGAAACGACAGACTTAATCGAGCAATTGCATCAGTCGATAGAGCAAAACGAGACCCTGATAGCCTCTCGCAAGAAAGCCGTACATACCATCACCCATGAGTTACGCACACCATTAACGGCAATAATCGGCTATGCCGGACTGATGCAGAAAGATTGCAATGTTGATAAAATCAGGTTGTATATCCAAAACATCCGGCAATCTTCCGAACGTATGTGTGAAATGCTCAACACGCTGCTGAGTTTCTTTCGGCTGGATAACGGCAAGGAACAGCCGGTTTTTGCCCCGTGTAGAATTTCAACGATCACCCACACACTTGAAGCGGAGTTTATGCCTATTGCAATCAACAATGGTCTGGCTCTTACGATAGATTGTCACACGGATGCCGTTGTCTTTACCGATAAGGAGCACATCCTACAAATCGGGAATAATCTTCTGTCAAATGCCATTAAGTTTACCGAGAGCGGCGGCGTATCCCTGACAACGGATTATGATGACGAGCTGCTGAAACTTATCGTTGAAGATACGGGTACGGGCATGACCACAGAGGAACAACAACGGGTATTCGAAGCGTTTGAACGGTTGTCAAATGCCAATACAAAAGACGGTTTTGGTCTGGGCTTGTCAATCGTGCAGCGTATCGTAACGATGCTCGGCGGAACCATCAGGCTGGAGAGCAAAAAAGGCAAAGGCAGTCGTTTTACGGTGGAAATTCCCGTGAAGACTGCTGGAGAAGTACCGGAACAGATGAATCAAACACAGATTCATCATAATCATACATTCCACGATGTGATTGCCATCGACAATGACGAGTTACTTCTTCTTATGTTGAAAGAAATGTATAATCAAGAAGGTATCCATTGCGACACCTGTACCAATGCTGCGGAGCTGATGGAAATGATACGCCGGAAAGAATACAGCCTGCTTCTGACGGATCTGAATATGCCGGAGATAAACGGTTTCGAGTTATTGGAACTGCTACGTACCTCCAATGTTGGCAATTCAAAGACTATTCCGGTAGTGGTGACAACTGCTTCAGGCAATTGCAGCAAGGAGGACCTTATGGAATGTGGTTTTTCTGGTTGTCTGCTCAAACCGTTCTCTATATCGGAACTGATGGAGATTTCAGACAAATGCGCCATAATTATGACGCAGGATGAAGTACCCGTTTTTTCCACCCTGCTGTCATACGGCAATGAATCCGTCATGCTGGAGAAACTCATAGCGGAAACCGAAAAAGAAATGCAGGCAATCAAGGAAGCAGAACAAAAGAAAGACCTTCAAAAGCTGGATGCCCTTATACACCACCTGCGAAGTTCATGGGAGATACTCCGTGCCGACCAACCGTTAAGGGAACTTTATAAACTGCTTCATTGTGATGACACGTCTGACGATAAAACAATTAGCAATGCTGTAAAAGCTGTGTTGGATAAGGGTTCGGAAATCATCCGGCTGGCAAAAGAAGAAAGGAGAAAATACGAAAATGGATAAGACAAAAATCATCGTGGTGGAGGACAACATCGTGTATTGCGAGTTTGTCTGTAACTTGCTGGCACGCGAGGGATTCCGCACCGTGCAGGCTTTCCACCTCTCAACTGCGAAGAAACTTCTGCAACAAGCCACAGAAGATGACATCATCGTTTCAGACCTGCGTTTGCCCGACGGCGACGGTATCGACTTGTTGCGCTGGATGCGCAAGGAAGGGATGATGCAACCGTTCATCATCATGACCGACTATGCCGAAGTGCATACGGCAGTCGAGAGCATGAAACTCGGTTCGCTGGACTACATACCCAAGCAGCTTGTGGAGGACAAACTCGTCCCTCTGCTCCGTACCCTATTAAAAGAAAGGAGTATCGGAAAAAACCGTATGCCAGTGTTCTCCCGTGACGGCTCGGCATTTCAAGCCATCATGAAACGAATAAGGCTGGTGGCTCCTACTGACATGAGTGTACTGATATTCGGCGAGAACGGGACTGGTAAGGAGCATATTGCACACCAACTGCACGACAAAAGCAAACGGGCAGGAAAACCGTTTGTGGCTGTGGACTGCGGTTCACTTACCAAAGAGCTTGCGCCGTCGGCATTCTTCGGACACGTCAGAGGAGCGTTCACGGGTGCGGACAGCACAAAGAAAGGTTATTTCCATGAAGCCGAAGGCGGCACGCTGTTCTTGGACGAAGTGGGCAACCTCGCACCGGAAACCCAGCAGATGCTTCTGCGAGCCATACAGGAACGGAGATACCGTCCGGTAGGTGACAAATCTGACCGTAGTTTCAATGTCCGCATCATCGCCGCCACCAACGAGGATCTGGAGAAGGCGGTCCATGAAAAGCGTTTCCGGCAGGACTTGTTGTACCGTTTGCATGACTTCAAGATAACCGTCCCGCCGTTGCGCGACTGTCAGGAGGATGTCATGCCGCTGGCTGAGTTCTTCCGTGAAATTGCGAACCGGGAACTGGAGTGTGATGTCATCGGATTTGACGGAGAAGCCCGCAAGACATTGCTGACCCATGCGTGGCCGGGCAATGTCCGCGAGCTTCGTCAGAAAATCATGGGCGCGGTGTTGCAGGCACAGACGGGTCTTGTCACGAAAGAGCATCTGGAACTTGCCGTGACGAGGGCGACCTCACCAGTCAGCTTCGCCCTGCGCAGCGATGCGGAAGACAAGGAGCGTGTCTTACGCGCGTTGAAGCAGGCGAACGGGAACCGCAAGGTTGCCGCCGAACTGCTCGGGATAGGACGTACGACACTGTACAACAAACTGGAAGAATATGGATTGAAGTATAAATTTCAGCAACCATAGCCGGTAATTCGCTGAATTTGTATGATTTTAATTATCAGAATTTGGCTAATTCTCAAAATAATATTATCTTCGCATTGAGCTATTTGAAATGATTGGGAATCATGCAAAATGATGAAGACAGGTGGTTTCTAAACCATTACCTATACCTTTATTATTGGTTTGCAATTTATTGATAATCAAGCATACATTAGTTAGTGCAACAAATGTGTAGCAGGCAAAGATGAACAAGTCCCTGACGTGTTCCAACCGCTCGGAAACCATTTTCTTTTTGAGGATGATTTTAATCTCGTCCTCTGTCAGATACCCCCTGTCCACTTTCTCCAGCCGGATTTTGTAACTGGCGAAAGGGTCGTTCACCAGTATGCCGTTGTTGCGGGCAATGATGATGATACGCTTGAAGAACTGCATGAACTTGGCGGTAGTGTTGTAGCCGCACTTGCAGGCTGTACGCAAATACAACTCAAAATCGGTAATGAACATAGGGGTAATCTCCTTAATAGATATGTCCGATACGTTGTACTTGCTTTGGATAAATTCGGCAAGGTGGCGGCGGGTGACTTCATACTTTCGGTAGGTCGCTATCGTCTTGGATATGCCGACCAACTGCTTCACATCGTCATTGTGCTTTTGGAACAGGGTAAGGATTGTTTCGTGGCTCTCGCTATGACCTAAAAACTCGTTCTTCACTTTCTCGGCGGTCACGTA
>ENA-OPCD01001050-OPCD01001050.1-human-gut-metagenome-genome-assembly--contig:-NODE-1050-length-22162-cov-3.960329_pt1 | contig 22162 bp, 16 predicted proteins | sample MGYA00241560_ERZ501471 | MGnify/ENA primary metagenome ERZ501471 (study PRJEB25962, sample SAMEA2042578) | human gut metagenome | biome: human gut; feature: human-associated habitat; material: faeces...
AAGAAAATTTTATTTTTCTTGCAAGTTATTATTAACTCCCTTACCTGTCTATCTGATAAATACACAGGAGTATCGGCACCAAACTCCGTATAGTCCTCCACATTCAAATCAAGATATACAAAATCATCTCGAGTATCTAATAATCCCCCATCAATACCCTTTCCCCATATCTGAATATACACAGCACTAATTCTTTTTGAGGCAATATTCCTAAACTTAATTTGTGCAAGTACCTTTCCTGTTTGAGTATCTTTAGTTATAGCCGAACTAACGATTAATAACGGACACTCTTTTTGATATCTTATCTCTTCATTTCTCTTTACAATTTCATATCTTGACATTAAGATACCTCCTTAAATCTCCGGTAATTTCTCTTTTGTTAATTCATTCACCTCATTTTCGCAACTCAATTTAAAGTATGCTGTTCCTGTAATCGCTGAGATAATCCAAGATCCCATTCCTATTACGGAATATGCCATAAAATAAGTTCCATTGATAATATAATTAAAAGCATCTCCTCCCACATATGAATTAATATAATCATCCGATGTCGTGTATGCTTTGTCTGGATTAGAATATGCCATCTTTTTATAAAAACCCATACTCAAAAACATTATTCCAACCATAATAAAAATTACGCTGATTCTTTTCAAAATACTCAAAACATTATCTTTTTTCATAATACTCGCACATAAATAATCCTTTATATGCTTGCCTCCTCTCGTTTAATTCCTCTACACAATTTGTTTTAAAGTTTATATCTCTCAAAATCATTAAAATTCAAATGATATGTAACATTTTTCATAATTTCATGTGGGTCAATTTTTTGATATATTTCATTCATAATTGTCTGGCTAAAATAATCTTTCAATTTCATTTCCAAGGTATTTTTTTCAATTTCATAACTTTTCTTTACTTTCCGAATTTGTAATACTTTATTTTCCAAATTTTTATTTTGGTTTTCTATCTTCTTACATATTGCCGTATATTTTTCGAAATATGTTCTTGCACCGTTTTCTTCCCTCATTTCATATAACAATTCCAATTGTGCTTCATAATTCTTTTTTTCCTTTTCCCATGTATTTATACTTTTCTCCATTCCTTCTGGAGAAAAGTTTTCAAAAATACATGCTTGTTTTTTTAGTTCTTGTAAATTTGCAATCTCTGTATCACATTCAGATACTTTTTGCTTTATATCCATTTCATCTATTTGTCCACATTCTTTATATTTCATCAAATCATTTCGTTTCTTTTTCTCTTCAGTTCTTAATAATTCGATGCTCGTTTTCAAAGAATTTCTTTCAAATCCCACATCAAACTCATCAGGTTTCTCCATCAAGAATAGAATCATTGAATATAATTTACTATTGTCTATAATACTTTCTTTTTGCTTGCTTTTAATCTCAACATGTGCCTTATTGTTCTGTCTTATTGTATGTAATTCTTCTATCTTCTTTTTCAACTCATCCTTTTGTAATTGCAATTTTCGGCATTCTACTTTTTTGTTTTCTAACCACATCTCCCATTCTTCCATTGAATACTCATTTAAAATAATATCTTGGTTTTCCAACCATTCTTCATTTAATTGTATTTTCTTTCTCAAACTATCTATTTCTATCTCCAAATTTCCCAACTGAATCTCTTTATTATTTTTTTCACGTTCATATATAATTAGCTGATCTAGCCGCTTTACTTGTTCATTTTCCTTTTTTGAGAAAAACATATTATAAAATTTTTCATACTCAATATCTAACTCATTTATGTGATTAATTATCAGCTGTCTTTTTTCTCGATTTTCTTTTTCAGTTGTTTTTCCAACTCGATTCACTCTTTCAAATAATTCTTCCCAGTTCGCAAAAGGTTCTTTGCATAATGGACAGCTTGTCTGTTCTCTATGATTTAACAAAAACTCGCTTCCAAGTTCACATATTTTCTTAGTTTCTTCAGCAATCTTATTTTCCTGATTTTGAATTTCTTCTCTTACTTCTAATTCCTTTTTCAACTCCCTCCAACAGTTCTCATACGTCTTCAATTGCATTTGTTCTTCATTAGATAAAAAACTCTCTACTTCCGCCCATTTTATTATAGATAATTCAGAAATATTTCTAGGAATTTTAATTGTATCTATTCGTTCCGATTCTTTCTTTTTTAATTTTATCAATTCATCAAATTTATTTATAGCTTCCTTAATTCTTCGAATATCCTGTTTTTTGATTAATATATTCTTTTTTTCTTTTGAAATGGTCTCAATTTTTTCCTCAATTGAAATCAGCATTTCTTTTGAATCAATAATCTTTTGAATTTCAGTAGTTTTCTTTATTAAATCATTAAAAGCTTTTTCCGACTTTTTATTTTCCAGTTCAAAATATTTCTCTGTTTTTTCAATTCCTGCTATCTCTTTGTTTAACTCTAAATATCTATTTTTTTCATCCTCCACTCTTTCTATACCTAACTCATAAATTGTATCCAATGGATCTTTCTTTTTCTTTAATTGATCGAATTTTTCTTCTATTGTTTTTATATCTTTTTCAATATTTACGAATTTTCTGTATTTATCTTTCTGTTCTATAAATTTTTGCTTTTTATCTTCTACATTCTTTAATTCAAATTCTAAGCTTTCAGCATCTCTAATTTTACCATTTCTGATGTTTTTTCCTTGTTCTAATTTTAAATCATACGAAGTCAACACCTCACCCTTAATATATCGTATTCTTTTTGCTATTTTATTAAGTAGATTATTGTATATTTCTAAACTACTCTTTGTTTCATTAAAAAACAGACTATCTTCCGATTTTGCCAATGCATTATATTCTTCACATAATTTACCCAGCTGAATAACTGCTACTTTTGACTTTTCTATTTTAGTCAACTCTTTTTTCAGTTCTTTTATTTCTTTTTCTATTTTCTCCAAAGATATTTCTTTATCTCTTAATGCTTTATATGATTCTATAAAATTTTCACGTTCTGCCTCCAACTCTGGTGCACTTTTCATCCACTCTTTGTACCTTTCTGTTGGAGTATATGCTGAAATAAACGTATCAATTTTATCATGCGGAAGTATTATTCGATTCCATTTTTCTTTATCCATAGTCGAACCAATAATATTTAATCCACTATTTTTTCCTAATTGATTTAATCTACTGTCATTTTTTCCGTCTTTAATTGATGCTACATTGCGTTTAATAATGCGTCCGTCTTCTAATTCAATCTGAGAATATGCAGGCTTATCTGCACAATTTTTATTATGATATATAGCCCCTTTTAAAGGTTGATCTTTATTACTTTTTATCAAATCCACAATCCGCTCAACTTCTCCTTTAAACGCATATTCCAGACCATCAAATAAGCTTGTTTTTCCATAACCATTTGGGGCATATATCAATGTAAAAGCAGATGGTTTTTTATTTTTTCCGGTTAAATCAATTTTCAAATTACCTTCATATCTTCGAAAATTCTGAAGCTCAATTCGATTTATTTTAAATGTCTCACCTACCGTTTTCTCTATTTCAAGAGAAAAAATCCTCGCGTCAACCCTTTCCAAATATTCTTTCTCATTCATTAACTTTTCTTCAAAAATGTATTTTTTTGCACAGAAAGAATTTCCCTGAATCCTGCTTTTATTATCACTTCCAATAGACTCATTTACAAACAAACAGAAATAAAAATTACTTTTTTCAATTATTATCTCACTCCTTTTTTGTACACGAAATGCTATCATATAATTAATTTTTTCCCAGTTGCTTATCAATTGCTCCTTATCCTTAAATATACAGATAAACACATTCGCATCGTATTCTTCAATTGCAGCTGGACCATATCCCATTTTTCTTTTATAGTAATAAAAACTCTCACACAATTCTTTAAAATCCAGATTATTTATATCTTGCCTTTTCCATTTGTCCATATTCTATATCTCCCACAATTCTTCCAAAAAGCTGTTCCATTTTGTCTTCATTTTTTCAATTGTATCCTTCGTTAATACATCCATCAATCTGCCGCTTCCAAATGCTGCAATATTACAGTTTTCCATTACACCTTTTATGATATCAAATTCAGCATTCTTCTGATCTTCACCTAAAATATTTTCTGTCAACTCACTTAACTCTTCTATACAGGTAGAGTCATCCGCTATATCTGTCATAATGCTACGGCAATCTGCTCTGGGAATTATAGTCATATGATTATCATGTCCTTTAGGACTATTAACCAAAAGAATCATATTGTTCCGATACTCTCCGTCCTTTGCAAATTGTCTATCTTCAATCATCTTCCCCAAAATATATTCCGCTTTATATTCCGTACACAAAAACTTCAAAACAACATCCTTACCACCACACCTGGACGGCAATTGCATTATTGGATTAATCAGCTCTTCACATGCTACTTCTTGAATTTCTTTCATTACAACAAGTTCTTTCAATTTGCCTTTCCAGAACTCATCACATAATTTTCTTTCACCTGCACATAAAAATACACTTCTAGTCTGCACTTCAAAATCTTTTGGACTAATCCCTTGATTTTTAATTAATTTATATGTTGCTCCATTCCAAATACGTTTACTATTCTTTTTGTACTCTGAAAATTCATCAGCCACAAGTTTTCCATACGGTTCAAATGACTCCGGACATTCTATTTCAATATTATTTTCCTTCATTAGTTCTGTTATTTTTCCAGCATCTGTAGCCCACATCGTATAGCCTGCTGTTTTATCGCCTCGTGAACATGACACTAGTCCCCTATAACAAATCCCATCTGTTTCAAGCGAAAATAAACCGGTTCCTGAATATCCCTCCATTATGCTGTCTCTCTCGATATCACTCCCTGTATGCACATCATATTTGATTGCTAGTCTTCCGACATTTTGGGATTCTATTGTACCAGTAAGGCATTCAATTCCAGCAAATAAATCTGCTAGACTTCTGTCCTTCTCTTCATCAAGTGACAGCGGAAATCCATATCCCTTAATCTCAACCCCGCTATTCCCTGAAGCCAAACGAAAACCTGTCATATCATCCATCCAACTCTCCCATGGAATGTCTATTAAAGCTAGATCATTAAAAAATTCCTTTTTCCTCTTATTTTTATTATATTCTGAATAAATGCATATACATTTCGTATCATCTACAATAATACAATGGATATCATCTTTTTTATCTTTGCATGTCAGACAAATTTTTAATTCTTGTTTTTTTATTTTTCCCATCAATGAATATACAACATGCGCTGCCGTAAGAACACACACTTTTTTTCTTTTTGATACAAGAAATAATGTTCCCGAACCATATAATTCTTTATCTCCTGCATTTCCTATACGTACCGCATATTGTTGTATTTGCTCAAGAAACTCTCTATTTTCCATATAATATCAATCCATCCTTCACACTTGTTCCTTCTCCGCCAAGCAAATTTATCTTTAAAACACCCGTATCTATATACAACTGCCTATCCTTCTGGGTAAAATATTTATTGTGATATTGACTTTCCCACCAATCATAATTACAATAAAGCACTATTTTTGGTTTATTTTCCTCTTGACAATTTCTAAGTAATTTTGCAATTACAACCTTAGAAGGTACCTTTTTCTCATGACCATTTGTACTTAATAAGTAATTAACTGTAGGCAACTTTTTGAGCAGTTTTAAATTCGTATTCGCTATACTTCCGTGATGCGAAAGCTTAACAAAATCAACAGGATAAACGTCCTTTATATCAAATTCTTTCATTCCTTCCATACATATAGATGGCTTTGCGTCTCCCAGAAATGCTCCTTTTATATTCTGATATTCAAATAAAAGTGCTATTGAAGAAGCATTATTCACAGAACTATCTATTCCTGATTTATCTCTCATTAAATCGGCTAAGTTCTGCTTAACTTTCTCTAAATTAGGTGAATAACCAACCGATAGTTGTTTTTTTTCATATGATTCCCATTTGTCTAACAATTTTTCTAATTGTTTTTCACCAGGACTTATAACTTTAAGCAACGCACCATTTTCCAAGTTGATAATCTCACCAGCTATTGTTCTTTCAACAATGCGATCGTATATTCCCTTTTCCTTTAATATCTTACAAAATTCAATTCCTTCTTTAACCCCATATTCTCCAGAATTTTTTGATACTAGAATTTCTTTATGTATTTTTTTAGATGCATTAAAAATAATCTTTTTAACCGTTCTTTGAAGAATTCCAGCATCAACTTTGGCAATCCCCTCACATGCACCAGCAATATGGTCGCAGTCTATATGCGTGAGAATGATTGCTTCTATCGATTCGCCTTTTGCTGAAATAGATCTTACTACATCTGCGTATCTTTCTCTACAGTCTTTAACACCACCATCAATTAATAGATGATGCTCCTTTTCCATATCTCCGTAACTTAACCAAATAAAATCCCCCTCCTGTGCCTTCATCATGTGTATCTTTACCATAACTCCCACCTTTTTATTAAATACCTGTTTATACACAAAAAGCCAAAGCCCCCTGCTTTACAAGGAAACTTTGCCTTTCAATCACCTATAATTCCTGTCGTATTCAATACTTTTTGATAATTTTATTTTTTCGTTTGTTCTGTACTTTTTTATTACTTCATGCATCTTCCTAAATTTTAATATAGTAGCCATCTTCTGGTTTTAATACACATCCAAGTTTTTCTTCCCTTTTACAATTCCGCATCTGGATCAAAGTCTTCTGGTAAATATTTTGAATTTTCTTTAATCAATTCTACCAGTTCTTTGAATGCTGTTATCTTTTCAACTTCATTCATCTGTACTTTCCTTTTGCTGTTCAAGCTGTTCCAGACAATATTTTTCTGCCAGAATTATAAATTCATCTGCAACTGAAATCTGCCGTTCTGATTCTTCTTTACTTGCAATATAAAAATCATCATAATCGCTGGCATGGCGAATCTCTTCTGCCTGTCCGATTTTCCTTCCCATTTCTCTTGGAAACACTGATGTTTTCACATAATCCTTATTGAAGTTTGCCACAGCATCCTTATGCCTTTTATATGCTTTACCGCTTACAGCATGTACTGCATTAATTGCATGAAAAATAGAATAGTATGCCCTGTTATTGGCTCCTTTATAATCTTCAATAGAAAATAATGCTCTTGCTGATTTCAGATCATTTCGGGCTGTTTCCAGACGATATAACACCAGATCCCGTCTAGTACCGATTTCCTGATTATGCTGCTCCATACAAAACTACCCCTTCTTTATGAATATTGGAATAAAATGGATAGTTCACAATCCACTTGTTAAAATGTGCTTCACTTTTTGCAATAGGCTTAATATCCGTGTCATGATCCATATTAAAGTCATAGGTCATGTACGAGAGCTGTTGTGCATATGCCTTTAATTCCAGATCTGACATATCTGCCAGAATCATAATGTCCACATCAGAATCCGGACGAAAGTCACCCCTTGCACATGAACCATAAAGGATTATCTGGCGTACATAGGAACCATAGATCTTCTTGATCTCTTCTACATACTGTTCGATTAAATCCTGCATCATCTTTGGCATATATCATCCCTCATTTTCTACTGATCATTCTATGCTCTGCTTACTTCTTAATTTTATTATAACCAGTTTACCCTTGTTTCTCAATCAGTATTTTCCATGTATCAATTTTACTGTTACTGAGAACGGAGTGAACAGTAACATCTTCTCAGTTTCCCGTAAAAAAAGCTGCCCGCATTTACGGACAGCTTTTTTGGCGTTATTTACAGTTTTCTCCTTTTTTGTCAGATTCCCTCATACCGTGCGATCTGGGAATAGATGTAGGAATTGTAGGTAAGTCCTGGTTCGTATCTTCTGTACAGGAACATAAGCTCGCTGGACTGTTTGCTGTCAACAGCTTTGGATACATACTCAACCTGCTGACGCAGAGATGCGAAGTATGCCTTTGCTGCTGTTGCAAAATATTTTCTGTTTGTATTATCATTCTGGCCGTTTGCCAGTTTTACTCGCAGATTTTCCATCTGGGACTGAAGATATCTTGTATTACAGATAGTGATCCATGCCTTATTGTAAGCTGAGATCGATGGCTGGATTCCGCTAAATGCCTTGCCCACCAGTTTAAATCCCCATTTTGCTACAAGGGTATAACTGGAAGCATCCAGCTTCTGCCCCTTCCATACAGTATTTACGATACCTTTTGTTATAAGATCATTGGTAATGTCTGCTGTTTCACTCAGAATATCATCTGCTATATAATCCACCGCCATACTGTAGATATCCTTACTGTACCACTGTTCCAGCTTATTCAGTCCTGTATAAAGACCGCTGTCTGTCGGAACCAGATGCATCAGCTGTACGATCTGATCATATTCTACATGCAGGACCAGCATCCAGGAGATCACAAAGTCATAAAGGTCTAATCCCTTTCCAATTGCTTTGTTCGCTTTTTCGATCTTGCCCCAGTTATCCGTAAACAGTTTAAATGCATTATTCAGTTTGCTGGCATCTACCGCTCCATTTAAAAACTTTGAGGAAACTGTCCGGGCAAACTGATAACGGGTTCTTCCGTCCAGTTTAAAGCTTTCACGGATATTCTTGGCTTCACCGAAAAATCCATTTATTACTTTTAACAGATCTGCCAGCGAATCATATCTTCTGTTCCAGTCCTCTTCCTGCATATTCTGAAGAAGCTCTCTGCCCATCTCCATATTAAGCTTATCTTCACTGTAGCTTACACCGGTAAAATGTTCAAATATGGCTTTTACATTCGGTGTGCCTGCTTCCAGCTGGCTGATCAGTGCTGCTGCCATATCATCAAATTTACTTTTTGATGCCATTGCACTATAGGATTCACTCTGCAATTCTTTTGCAACCTTGCTGATCTCTGCATTTCCAAGGTAATCTGCATGATCTGTAAGGAATTCTTCTTCTGACATCTTCACGAAACTTGAAAGAAAGTTTTCTCCGTAAACATAGGAGGTAAGGCTTGCGTTTTTAAGTTTTTCATTGCCTGCGCCCCAGGAAATAGACTGGGTCCATCCTCTTTTGATTCCGGCATAAGCTGCTTCTGTAAGGCTTTCGCAGCCCTGGAAAGCATTTTTTCCGATTCTGGTCACATAACCGAAAACGTGTACCTTGCCGATAGCCCGGCAGTTTTCAAAAGCAGAATCTCCGATAGTCTCCAGATCTAACGGAAGATACAGCGCTCCCCCCATTGCGGTACATCCGGAGAAAGTATTTGCTTCAATGGTAGTAAGCTCGTAAGGAAGCCTGATCATGGTAAGTGCAGAACAGTTCATAAACGCTGCAGCACCAATGGATGTAACCGTTTCCGGTAATTCGATATTTTTAAGTTTTTTACAGTTCTTAAAGGCATTTGCGCCGATCTTCTTAAGTGCAGAAGAATTGCTGACCTCACTGAGGCTGCTACAGCCCTCAAATGCACTGGCTCCAATGGTATTTACGCTGGAAGGAATGCTTACGGACGTTATCGTCGTATTGTTCTTAAACAGTCCCGCCCCCAGTGCTGTTACTTTTCTTGCAGAGGAAGCTATGCTCAGGCTTGACGGAATACCGACCTTGGAATTCTTTCCATAATATCTTACCAGGGTTATGGTTCCGTTATTGTTCTGTTCATAAGCCCATTCCTTGCCGTAAACGGCAAAACCGTTCACCTCCACCGTAATGGTTTTGGTTGTCTTTGGGTAAACATGATGCTTACTCTCTTTTGCGGTGAGCCTGATGGTGATCTTTCCTCTACCCTTTGCCGTAAGCTTGTCTCCGCCGGTGATCCATGCTTCTCCATTTAATCCGGATGCATTTACGCTGCAGGTAACTGCCGCCTCATCCAGTGCCTTGACTCTTAATGGCTTCGCCAGAAGTTCACCGGAGGTAACATAGGTATTGGCTTTTGTGCCTTTTTTCATTCCGTCCGGATTTAAGGTAATGCTCTGTTTTCCCTGAAGAACCGCAAGAGCCTTTTTGGATACTGCCTTGTAATGCTTTGTGGCGCCTACATTTACGGTAATATAAGAATATCCCGTCTTCTGAAATGTCACCTTACTCCCGTTTAGTTTTGCAACGGAAGAATTGCTGCTCTTAAAGGTAATCTTCGGTTTATCTGCCTTACCTCCGTTGATCTTTGTGGAAATGGTGAACGTTTTTCCTTTATTGCCAGCGCCTTTGATCACATTGGATACCTTCAGTGTACGTGCAGCCTTATTGATCTTGAAATTTTTCTTTACAGATTTTGATCCTGCAAAAGCACCCGATCCCTTAATAGTCACACTTCCGGTTCCCGGCTCTTTGCTTTTGGTCGATGCCTTATAATCCTTACCGGATTTTAAGGTTATACCGTTAAATTTGACCGTTACCTTTGGAAGGGATGCCTTTCCGTTCCAGGTACGGCTTCCAACGGTGATCTTTGCCTTGGTCAGATCTGCTTTTGCCCAGTGTGCGTATAATGTCAGATCCTGGGGCAGAAGTAATAAAGACTTGGAAGTGATCTTCGTGCCGCCTTTTCCTGCTCTGGTATACCATCCCAGGAAATAATATCCCTTATAGACAGGTACCGGAAGGGTTCCGAATACCTCTCCCTTTTTCAGGAGCTTTGTCTTCTGTTTCTCCGACAGCACTGCTTTTTTCGCATTTTTGTTGAATGTGATCTTAAAGTTTAATTTTTCTGTGGTTCCTACGGAAACAAACTTGAATGAGTGGTCCTTTGCATAGCTTTCTGCATAGGATCCTGTATATCCGTAGATGGCAAAATTTTCTGATACGCCATCAAAAAGCTCATCGCTAAGTTTTGTAACTGCCGAAGGGATCGTAGCATTCTTCAGGGAACTGCACTCCGCAAAAATATTGGAGCCCGTTCCATTTGCAATATTCCGGGAAGGAAATGCGATCTTCTCCAGTGCCGTACATGCTTTAAAGACCTCCGATCCCATATAGCCCAGCGATTCCGGAAGCTGGATTTCCTTCAGCGCACTACATTTCAGAAATGCATCTTTGTCGATCTGTGTTACGTTCTTTGGAATATTCACCTTTGTAAGCCCTGCACAGCCGCTGAAGGCATAGGACTCGATTTCTTTCACTGTATCCGGGATCTCTACGGTTTCAAGACCTTTACAGTTCTCAAAAATGCTGTAGGGAACATTATCGATTCCCTTTGCGAATGTAACCTTTTTTAGATTGGAACAATCTACAAAAGGTCCGGCCTCCCGGTAAGCAGTATCAACACCTGCCGGCACATTGATCTCGGTAAGGCCTGTACAGCCTCCAAAGGCACTTCCTCCAAGAAATTCCAGTCCATCCGGAAATACGATCCTGTCAATATTTTTACAGCCATAGAACGCAGAACCGTTGATGACTTTCAGGGATGCCGGAAGTTCACTTCTGCTCAGCTTCAGATCCGTACAGTTCCAGAATGCATCTGCATCGATAAATTCCAGGTTTTTGGGCAGTGTGATCTCTTTAAGATATCCGCAGTCACAGAATGCCCGATAGCCGATTTTTTTTACGGAATCCGGCAGAACCACTTCCTCCAGCATGAGCATTGACCCCGGTGAATAAAAAATACCTCTCGGGATTTCTTCCATTCCCTGATCAAATGTAACCTTCTTAAGTGTTGTCAGACCTGCAAACGGTCCTCCCCATGCTCTGTTGGCTGCGGTATAATCCTCTGTTTTCATCTGTGGCGGAATATTGATTTCTGTAAGACTGGTTCCGCTGAACGCACTGCCTCTTAAAACCTTCAGTGTGGAAGGCAGCTGGATCTTGCTCAGACTTTCACAGTTATTAAAGGCTCCTGCTTCGATAGACTCAAGCTTTGCGGAAAGATGGACATCTTTCAGATTGACGCAGCTGTTAAACGCATTTTTTTCGATATTTGTCACACTGTCCGGTATATTGATACTGAGAAGTCCGGTACAGCTTAAAAAGAATCCCTTGGGGATCGCGGTAATGCCTTCTCCGAAGGTTACATTCCGCAGTGCGCTGCATCGTGCAAATACGCCTGCATAGGCCGGACTCTCTCCGATGAATCCATCCGCCTTTACAGATGCCGGTATATGAACAGAATTCAGTGCCGTACAGCCCTGAAAAACACCGGCACAGATGGTAACTCCATTATCCGGAAGTGAAATACTGCGAACGGAAGTACAGCCGCTGAAGGCTTCCCTTTCCACTCTCTTCACTGTTGACGGAATGACCACCTCGGTCATGTTAATGCAGTTCGCATAAGCTCCTCCTGCGATCTCCGTAACCGGATAGCCTGCGATACTTGAAGGGATCTTTCCGTCTGTCTGCTGACAGCGATCCTCCCCGGTCTTTTTCCCGTCTTTGTCAAAATGCTGATCATAGACCACTGAAAGGATCGTTACTTCCCCATTGGATACCTTATAGTTAAGTCCGTTCCAGACGCCTGTGGTACCTGCGCCGGCTTCTTCTGTCTGGCCATCCTCAAAAGCAGATTCCTGTTCTCCATCAGCCGGCTCTGGCAGAAGCTCCTGTGTTTCTTCCTCCTCTGTCATTTCCTCTGATGGCTGGATCTCTTCCACTTCACCAGTGTCCGTGTTTTCGTCGGAAAGGATATCTTCCTGTACCTCCTCTTCTCCGGCTTCTTCTGTGTCTGCTTCCGGTTCTTCTTCAATTTCTTCTGTTTCCGGTTTCTCTTCCGTGTACAGAGAGTTTTCTTCACCGGAAGTAAACTCTGCCGCATTTGCCAGCCACGGTGTATACACACTTGTTGCCAGCATTGTCACTGTCAGAAGCAGTGCCAGTTTTCTCTTCATCTTACTCTCCTCCTTTTTCTTTTTCATAAATATTTATGGGAATGGTTTATTCCCGTTCAAAGACGACTTTGCCGCCAAGAACTGTCATATCCACCTTCACCGTTTTGATCTCATCGGGATCAATGGAATAAATATCTTTCTCAAGAACTACAAGATCCGCGTTTTTCCCGGTTTCAATCGTTCCGTTCTCCTTCTCTGTATAGGAAGCGTAAGCTGCATTTTTTGTAAAAAGCTTCACCGCTTCATCCACAGACATTTTTTCGGACGGGATCCATCCTTCCTCAGGCTGGCCCTTTATATTTTTGCGGGTAACCGCAAAGTAAATATTTTCCATGGCATCAAAGCTTACCACCGGCGCATCGGAACCGCCACTTGCATGAATCCCCATATCCAGCATGCTCTTCCATGCGTAGATCTTATCCATGCGACGTGCACCCACCGCCGGTTCTACTGTGTTCATATCCAGATCAATAAACACCGGCTGAATATAAGCCAGAAGATCCTGCTCCTTCATTTTCTCCAGAATACGTGGGTTGGTGATCTGGCAATGAACGATACCATGTCTGCCCTTTTTGTTGTCTTTCCGGAAGGGAGACTTCGCAGCAGCCTCAATGACCATATCCATGGCCCGGTCACCGATACAGTGTACTGCCGCCTGCATCTGATGCCGGTCAAAAAAAGCAAACAGATCGTCAAGCTCATCCTGACTGAATGTGATGATCCCCGTATTTCCCGGTGCATCCTCGTAAGGCTCATTCATAGCCGCTGTTCTTGCACCAAGAGAACCATCCTGGATCAGCTTCATCGGCCCGATCGTAAAGTTTTCTCCCCTCTGTCCGGTACGATATCCTTCCTCAATAAAAGCCTTCGCATCCTCCGCCCGCTCAAAAAGGCACTGCTCATAATGGCGGATACTCAGCTCTCCTCTGGCATCCAGTGCCTTATAGGAGGCCATGATCCGACGCCAGTTTTTCCCCGGAAGTGAGGCAAGATCATCGGACTGTACACCTGTAAATCCACATTCATTCAGCTTCTTCGCACTGTATTTGATGTAGCCTTCCACTTCTTCCTGGGATGGTGCTTCCAATACGGAAGAATAAAACTGTACTGCATTTTCCTTCAGAAGTCCGGTATCCAGGTCAACCTCCTTCTCAATCTCCGGGAACTCCGGGATTTTTTTCAGAAGCTCTAGACCGCAGCTGTTGCACACAGCCACATGCCCGCAGACACGCACCATAATGATGGGGATTTCCGTTGAGAGCGCATCCAGCTCATCCTTGTGCGGATAGCGTGGCTTATCAAAATGCTCCTCATTCCAGCCTCTGCAGTAGAGCCAGGTCAGCTTCTGACCTTTGCTCTCCTCCAGTCTTTTTTTTGCTGCGGCAAGCATTTCCTCAACACTTGTGCAGTCAAACAGTTTTACAGATCTTTCCACAAATGCATAATGCAGCATATGCATATGTGTATCCACAAAACCGGGCAGCATCAGCCTTCCCTTAAGGTCGATCCGCTTTTTGCAGGAAAAAGCTTCCGCTTCTTTATCAGTTCCCACAAAAACGATCCGGCCATTTTCGATTCCCACAGCCTCTGCCACTTTTTCACTGTCATCCAGTGTTCTTATACATCCGTTAAAAAAAATTGTATCCACTGTTTATTTTTCCTCTTTTTCTTTTTTATCCTCGTAGAAAAGTGCCATATCCTTGTCTACCTTTCCGATTCCCATGTAACGCGCCTTGTAATCCTTCAGCAGTTTAAAGAAGGTACCACTTAAGATAAATAATGTGGCAACATTTACAAATGTAGGGAATACGGTTGTAAAGTCTGCAATTACCCACAGCTGCGCCGGTGTTCCGTTTCCGTAAAGAGTAAGCACTGTGACCAGAAGACCCCATAATGGTGTTCCAAGGATAAAAACTTTCTCTGCAATCTTCAGAACCTTCTGATTATTTTTCAGCCAGTGCTTCAGGATCACACTGTAGTAGGTGAACCATCCGGTTGATGTTGTTAATCCAAAAAGAAAAATACTGATCGCGATCAGTGCTCTCGCAATGGAGCCCATTCCAGACTCAAATGCTGTCAGTGTCAGCTCTGATCCCTGAAGTCCTGAATTCCAGTAGCCGGTGATGATAACAACAAGACCTGTCATGGAGCAGACTACGATGGTGTCTGCAAATACCTCAAATGCTCCCATCAGTCCCTGTTTTACAGGATGGTCTGTCTTTGCGGAAGCATGGATCATAGGAGATGTTCCCCAGCCTGCCTCGTTGCTGTATACGGAACGGGCAAAGCCAAGACGCATTGCTGTTGCAACACCGGCTCCCATAAATCCGCCGACTGCCGCCTGTGTTGTAAATGCACCCTTGAAGATCAGTCCAAAGGTTTCCGGCAGCTTGTCAAAATTCACTACCAGTATTGCGAGAGAGCCTACAATGTAAAGCATGCACATGATCGGTGTCATATAGGAAGAGATCACGCCGACTTTCTTTACACCGCCGATGATGATCAGATAGATCGCTGCCACATACAAAAGTGACGGTACAATGTACGGCAGGTGGAAGGTACTTCCGACAGCCTCTGATACTGTATAATTCTGTAAGGTAATGAACCATGTCATAAAAATACAGCCGCCGAACAGTACTGCAAAAAGTTTCCAGAATGGAAGCTTTTTCTCTCCGCCAAGACCCTTCTGCATGTAGTAGGTCGGGCCTCCCTGGTACTCACCGTTTGGCTGTTTTTCTCTGTAGTACACAGCAAGTGTTACCTCTGCCATCTTGATGACCATGGCAAGAAGCGCTGCGATCCAGAGCCAGAATAATGCACCAGGTCCTCCTGTTGCAATGGCTGTTGCAACACCGGACATATTGGATACACCAACAGTACCTCCGATCGCAATGGAAATAGCCTGGAACGGTGTCAGGCTCTTTCCGTCATCTCCGCCTTCCTGACGGCGTTCTTTACTGAACATGTTTTTCACAATGTAACCAAAATGGCGGAACTGGAAGAAACCGGAACGTACTGTCAGATATACGCCTGTAGCGAGAATCGTGATCAGCAGCGGCAGTCCCCAGAGCCAGTTGGTCAGATTTTCAAATAATTCAAACATCTTTTCCTCTCCTGTCCTTCTTATTGTTTGTCTTTTGCATCCATTCGGAAAATCTGTGTATAGAATATAAAAAATCCCCGGAACACGAAGTCAGATACGGATACCCGGTGTTCCCGACATACAGCTCTTCTGCCATATATCTGCGAGCCCCGTTTCTATCCTCTTTATCCTTCATGCTCTGGGGATCTTACATTTCAGCCCACGAATCTTCCAAGCAATGACAGTATATCACAGTTCCGGAGGAATTTCTACTTTTTCTGTTTGAATTTTGTATTTTTATTCATTTTTCGTGAATATTACCATTTTACCGTATGGACTCCGGATACTCCACCCCTTCCGGCATGGGATCCCATTCGTTAAGGCCAATGCTCTGCTTGAATTTCGCCTGTTCAAGCGTAAGCTTCGGGAGATCATCCTGCAGATAATCCATCAGCTCACTGATGCCTTCCCTGGTCTTGTTATTTACCATAAAGATCCTCTCACAGCCCATGTTTTCCATCCACTGTCTGACCATGGGAATGTTTGCATGGGGAGAATCCACCTTGGTGATGATCCCGATCAGCGGCCGCAGGAGAAAATTCCTGCTGCCGTCACTAAACAGGTTAAAGGGCTCATTGGCTGCCTGTACAATGGCGATCACATCCGCCTCAAAGGAAAAGCAGGCCAGTCCTACGCTGAAATGCTTGGATTCCGCATATTCTCCCGGTGAATCAATAGTATCTTCATTTGTATTGGTATACTGAGTCTTATGATAATGAAGCTCTTCCCCTTTAAGCGCCTGTGTCAGGGATGTTTTGCCGGCTTCACTTCGACCCATCAGAAAAATTTTTTTCATTTTTTATCCCGTCCTGCCTCAGCTTCTGTGGATCTTACAGACATCGAATTTCAATGTCTCATGGAAAAATCGTACCACTTCCTCCACAGCTGTCATCACTTCCGTAAAACCGCCTGTCAGGATCAGCGTCCCGCAGAAACGATCCATAAATCCTACTTCCACATGAGCTGCCTTCACTGCAACATCTGCCGCAACTACAATCGCCTCCCAGGGTGTGACTCTGACCATACCAATGGCATCTCCCCTGTGGTCCTCGCCTTCATGGACACCGATATGTAACGCAAGATTCTCATAAACAGATTTATCACTTGGTGTAAAAACATGTGCAAAGGAAAGCTCCTTTCCAGGTACTCTCACCCGGGTCAGCCGAAGTCTTCTTCCCTTAAGGTTCTCATAATCATCATGAAACAGCCTCTCCAGCAGTTCTTCCTTCGTTATCCGTTCTTCCATGGTACACTTCCTTATCTCTTGGTGATATTGCATACTACATATCCCAGAGTATCACGGAAATAATCCACGATCTCCTCCATTGCAGTCTGCACATCGGAAATCTCTCCTGTTATGATCAGTGTTCCTGTAAAACGGTCTGCAAATCCAAGATACACATTACCGCTCTTCACTGCGATATCGGATGCGATCACAGCAGACTCGGAAGGTGTCATATTCATGATACCAATTGCAGATGATCCATAGTCCACCTGCGGATTCAGTCCAAGCTTCTGATATATGATAGGTGCCGGACCACCCATGATATGGGCAAATGTGATCTCCTTACCGGCTACGGTTTCCTGTACGATTCTGATCTGATCTCTATGTTCATCCGCCATTGATGATTCCTCGCTTTCAAAATTTTATATTATTCTCGATCTGATAATATTGGATAATTTTATAAGCCGGATTTCATTCATCCGGCTTACAGCTTCCTAAAGTCAGGCAGATCTTTGAAATCCGCTCTGCTACCTGCTCATGGTCAAAAAACAGTCTGGCAGTTCATCTGATTTAATTTTACTATTTACCAATTTTAATGTCAAGACAATTCTTCGAAAACAAGTCAAAAAACAACGTTTTTAAAAATAGAAATCCACAAAAAACAACATTTATTTTCAAATCCTCGCGGAAAACCAGTCAGAAATCTGCTCAGAACTCAAACGCCTTCTTAATACTGTCATAATGCAGGAATTTTCCCTCTGCGTCAAACGCCCGGATCTGCTCCAGGGTTGCAAACATATATCCGTCTGTCTCTTCTGTCTGAAGCTTCAGATCCTTATCCTCCACATCCATGACAAAACGATACACATCCACAAAGTAATTATCTCCTTCCCCCGGGTTCTCTCTTTTATATGTAAAAAGGTATCCGCCCTCTGCCTCACTGGCGTCCAGTCCGGTCTCCTCTTTCACCTCACGGAGTACTGCATCACGGGAAGCCTCTCCTGCCTGGGCTGCACCGCCGGAAACCTCCCACCAGCCCGGAGCCCAGGCCTTTGTCATCACACGTTTAGTAATAAGAAAGGTCTTGTCCGGTCTTGCTACCACGCCCAAAACTGTCAGATGATACTCTCCATCCTTTAAACACCAGTCATTGCGCTTCATAGTTCGTCCTGTCGGTTTCTTATCTGCATCGTAAATATCCCAGAATTCCATTTTATCTATCTCCTGTCTTTTTACAGAACGCGGAAATACAGTCTTACATTTGATCCGTTTCATCCTGCCCGTTTCTCCGTTTTCTGTATCTTTTTTATTTGTTATGATAACACGTTAAAATCATATATGTAAACCCCTGGATCCGACACCATTTTCCAGTTAGCGTTACCGTTCACTCCGTTCTCAGTAACCAGTTACCCTTCTACATCTGTTTTTTTTCACATTATAAACATGCAAGTACCTGCAGCTTAAAAGATGATATACGAAAATCTATAGATTATTTTTATTATATCGCTCGTATTATGAATTAGTTTTATAGATTATTCTGTTATATAATTAACATAAACAAACGATTCTATTTAAAATAACTAGGGAGGTTTTTTTCAGATGAAGAATGATTATCCGCATATTTTTTCCCCATTAACCGTTAAAAATATGACTATCAAGAACCGTATTGTTATGATGCCGATGGGCACCAACTACGGTGAACAGAACGGCGAAATGAGTTTTCTTCATATCAATTATTATGAGCAGCGTGCAAAGGGTGGCACAGGTCTCATCATCGTAGAGAACGCAAGCATCGATTCCCCGCAGGGCTCCAACGGAACCACACAGCTGCGCATCGACCATGACAACTATCTGCCACGTCTTTTCAAATTCTGTGAAAATATTCATAGATACGGAACAAAGATCGCGATCCAGATCAACCATGCCGGAGCTTCCGCTGTTTCTTCCAGGATCAACATGCAGCCGGTTTCCGCATCCGACGTTCCATCCAAAGAAGGCGGCGAGATCCCGCGTCCTCTTTCCAAAGACGAGATCCTTCACATCGTAAAAAAATACGGTGAGGCTGCAAAACGTGCACAGACAGCTGGCTTTGACGCAGTAGAGATCCATGCAGGACACTCCTATCTGATCAGTCAGTTCCTCTCCCCGATCACAAACAAGCGTACCGATGAGTTCGGCGGATCTGTTGAGAACCGTACCCGTTTCTGCCGTATGGTCATCGATGAGGTAAGGAAACAGGTAGGACCTTTCTTCCCGATCATGCTCCGTCTCAGTGCGGATGAGCTGATGGAAGGCGGAAATACACTGGAGGATACTCTGGAATACCTGGATTATCTTCAGGAAGAGGTTGATATCTTCGATGTTTCCTGCGGACTTAACGGTTCCATCCAGTACCAGATCGACGCAAACTATCTTCCGGATGGATGGCGTTCCTACATGTCAAGAGCTGTAAAAGATAAATTCGGCAAACCTGTAATCAACACCGGAAACTACCGTGATCCTAAAATTGTAGAAAAAGTACTCGAGAGCGGTGATGTAGATATCGTCGGAATGGGACGTGGTCTGATCGCAGAGCCGAATTGGGTTAAGAAAGTCGAGAACGGAGAAGAAGATATTCTTCGTAAATGTATTTCATGTAATGTTGGATGTGCAGGAAACCGTATCGGCGTAAACCGTCCGATCCGTTGTACCGTCAACCCGGCTGTACCGGAAGGTGATATTTATAAAGCACTTAAAGTCAACAAAAACTGCAACGTTGTAGTTGTAGGAGGTGGTACTGCAGGTCTGGAAGCTGCATGTACAGCAGCTGAAGTTGGCTGTAATGTATTTGTACTGGAAAAGAAAGATCACCTTGGAGGTCTCTCCACATTTATTTCGGATCTTCCGAGCAAGACTCGTATGAAAGATTTTCCGAAATATCTGGAAGCACGTGCTGCAAGACTGAAAAATCTTTATGTTTTCCTGAATACAGAAGCAACTGTTGAGAAAGTAAAACAATTCAAACCGGACATCGTTGTAAATGCAACTGGTTCCGTACCGCTTGTACCTCCGATCAAAGGCCTTAAAGAAAACATCGAAGCCGGAAATGTGGCTACGATCTTTGATATGATCAACAACCTGAATGCAGGAAAATACCCGGATGAAGCCTGTCAGGGCAAAAAAGTCGTTGTAGTCGGCGGTGGATCTGTCGGACTTGACGTGATTGAATATTTTGCACCTCGCGGAGCAGAGTGTACGATCATCGATATGCTTCCTCAGATCGGTATGCTTGCAGATCCGATCACCAAATGTTCCATGCGTGAGACACACGATAAGTATGGTGTTAAGGAATATGTAAACACAGCACTTCAGGAAGTAAAAGAAAATGCATTTACTGTAAAACTTCCAGACGGACAGATTAAGGATATGGAATTTGATCTTGGCTTCAACTGCCTTGGAATGCGTTCTAACAATCCGGTACTTCCGGGACTTGAAGAGGCATTTAAAGATACAGAAACTTATGTATATACAATTGGTGATTCTGTACGTGCCCGCCGTATTATGGAAGGTACCATGGACGGACGTGCCGTACTGAATGTACTGGAAGCACACGGATATCTTGACCTTGATGAAATCAAATAATTATCTGTGATGCTGTTCCGGACACGGATTGCCCCTAAGCAGACAACGTCCCCCGTCTGCTTAGGGGTTATTTTATTCCAAATAAATGCTATAAAAAGGACTGCACACTACTTTCGTGTACAGTCCTGTATCATTCGCACTTATTTTCTTATTTGGAACTTGAATCTGATGAAGATGATGAATCAGACTTCTTATCACTCTTTACCTGAATACAATTCTCTGCCAGGAAGTCTTTTACTTTATTGGTGATCACGATATTCTTAAGTGTATCTTCGCTTGCGATCTCTTTCAATGCATCAACATCTTCGTATCCGTACTGCTCTGCCAGCTTCTTATACTCTTTGTTCAGTTCCTTCTTGCTTGGTGTCAGCTTTTCTTTATCAGCGATTGCCTGTGCTACCAGTCTCTGCTTTACCGTCTCTTTGGCTGCATCTTTGACCTGCTTATTGAAGTCATCCTCTGACATACTGTAATACTGTGCCAGGAAGTCTTCAAATGCCAGTCCGTAAGAATCTGCAGCATTCTGATACTGCTCTTTGATCTGATTCTCAATATCCTCTACGTCTCCGTCCGGATATTTCTTAACTTCAGCCTTCTCAAGTACTGCATTCCATGCCTCATCCTGAAGCTGTGTATCATAGTCTGTCGTGCTGCTCTCAGTAAGCTGCTTTTTAATCTCTTTCTTATACTCTTTGACCGTCTTAGACTTCTCAGATACTTCCTGTACGAACTCATCGTTCAGTTCCGGAAGCTGCGTCTCACCATTAATGTAATTAACTGTAATGGTAAATGTAACATCCTTTCCTGCCAGATCCGGATTATTGCTGTAATCATCCGGGAACTTGCCATTCCAGTCAAATGTCTCACCTGGTGTGTGACCGATAATAGAATCCTCAAATCCATCGATAAAAGAACCTGATCCGATCTTAAGATCATATCCTTCAGAACTTCCTCCGTCAAATGCTTCTCCATTCATCTTACCTACAAAGTCAATATTAACCGTATCTCCGGCGATAACACCTCGGTCTGTGATCTGCTCGGAAGTAGCATACTGATTGCGAACTGCCTCAATGTAATTATTGACATCATCATCTGTCACTTCAGCCGGCTCTTTCACGTCGTCTACTTCGATACCTTTATATCCACCTACTGTTACGTAATCATTGGATGCATCATTGCTGGAACATCCTGACAAAAGCATAGATGCTGCAAGCGTTCCTGCAACTAACATTGCTAATTTCTTTTTCATAAAATCTCTCCTTGTTTTGCAGGGATATTTCCCATGTTCAGTTGCAGTATCCCCTTTTTGGGGATCCCTATTCTATCAGACGACAATCCGGTAGAAAAAGTTTCATTAAATTTTCAACAGCCAGAACAGAAACGGCATTGTAGCTACGGACAGCACAGTGGTCAGCGCCACGC
>ENA-OPCD01001067-OPCD01001067.1-human-gut-metagenome-genome-assembly--contig:-NODE-1067-length-21860-cov-3.575923_pt1 | contig 21860 bp, 19 predicted proteins | sample MGYA00241560_ERZ501471 | MGnify/ENA primary metagenome ERZ501471 (study PRJEB25962, sample SAMEA2042578) | human gut metagenome | biome: human gut; feature: human-associated habitat; material: faeces...
ACCTAAGATAGCTCTTATTTCTTCCAATTTATGAGCGTTGTTTGTGGCAAAAACAAGTCGTTTTTTCATGTTCCGTTATTTTATTTTTAATTTATCGAATCCTTCTCCATAGACACCTACTACATTACTTTGCGAAACAAAGGCTTTGGGGTCGATACGGTGAATGAGGCGGAATATTTCTATACCTTCACGTCGTTTTGCCAAAACTACCAATACCTTCCTCGGTTCCTTGCTGTACCAGCCTTCCCCGTTAAGAATGGTGACTCCTCGGTCGAGTTGTTTGCCTATGGCTTCCGCTATCTCGTCATATTTGTTGGAAAAAATAAGAAACTGTACGGATTGGCGTGCACTGTTCATATAATAGTCCAACATAATCATGGAAATGATGAGCACACAAAATCCGAATACTACTTTTTGCGATTCGTGAAATACAAAATAGCTGGAAGATACGATGGCAATATCACAAAACATAAGTGCGCGTCCTAAACTGATGTCGCGGTATTTGTTGACAATGGCAGCTATGATATCAGTTCCTCCTGTACTACCATTACTTAAAAAGACAATGGCGAGCCCTACTCCTTCGCAACAGGCTCCAAGTACACAGGCCATAAAAGTCTGATCTCCCAGAATCATAGGAAGTTGTCCGCTTTCGTCAGACAAAAGTTTTTGGAAAAGGTCGAATTCGAATGTCAGGGCCAATGTACCTACAATCGTTTTTAAACAGAAACGGAAACCTAAAATTTTGATGGCAGCGATAAGTAAGGCTGCGTTAACCAAGAAATAAGTATATTGTACAGGAAAACCTGTGGCATAGTATATGATAGCGGATACACCGGATAATCCACCGGTTGTAATTTGGTAAGGTAAGATAAAAGCGGTGAATCCTAACGCGTAAATAGTAAGTCCTATAAAAAGACTAATGTAATCTTTGGTTTCTTGCCAAATATCTTCTTTTGAGTATTTCATATTTATTGAATACAAAGATTTTTATGTAGGAGACTACTTGAAAAACAAGTAGTCTCCAAAAGGTTTGACACTATTTTAATACTATATTTACAAAAACAAAGGAGGATTCAGATGAGAAGATTAAAGCATAATTTTAAGAAAGGAATGGCGTTTGTTCTTACCTTTGCCATGATAGCAGGACTGGTTCCTGCTATGTCAGGCGGAGCAAATACGGTGCAGGCTGCAACCGGTTCCGGAACAGAACCAAGCGTTACCGCATATGCTACGAAGGACCAGTTAATGACCGCATTTACCCCGGATGCTAATGGTACTGCTACGACCAAAGGGAAGCTGGTATTTGGTAAGAAATCAGATGGAACAACAGCACAGGAATGGTACATCTTAGGAAAGGATGAGGGTGTATCAGGGGATAATACCATCATCGTTGCCGCAAGCCCGATTGCAAGAGGGCAGAAGTTTAATTCAGACATAAGCAATAAGAATGATGAAAATCTATGGTCAGATTGTGTTTATAGTGAAGCGACTATAACAGAAGTATACGCAAATCACTACGGAGCAAGTGAACTTCGTGATACACTGCAGGGTATGGCTACGAATACATCCTACTTCACCTCAGCCGAGCAGGGCTTGATGAATGCCACCACAGTGACAACGAAGGATACGAAGAATAGTAGTGTAACCTATACCACCACAGACAAACTGTATGCGTTACAGGGAGATTATGATAATGACCAATACTTGTGGGCAGGAACCGATGACAGTACAGTACTTGCCATGAGAAGTTACTTGAGGAACGGAGAGTGGTTCTGGCTGCGCTCGCCTTACGGTGGTAGTGGTGACTTTGCGTTGTGCGCGGATCGGGGCTATTATGTCATCCTCGGCCGTGTCGACATCGACTCCGGGAGCCCTGTTCAGCCCGCTTCCAATCTGGATCTGTCATCTGTTCTCTTCGCATCTGCTGCGATAGCAGCATCATCTGATACAAAATCGGAAAAGATAACAGACAGTGCGGCGATGACTTTAAGACTGGACGGAACAGGTAAGGATATTGGTACAGTAACATATAACACCACAACAGGTGATATTAAGGTGGTGAAGGGTACCACATCACAAACCGTGGCGCTTGTCGTACAGGGCAATGACGGAACAAATGACTGGTATTACAGTAAACAGATTACAGGAACAGAGACGATAAATGCTTCAGATATTAAGTCAGCACTCAGTTTGACATCAGATATAGATTTATCAGCCTGCAAAATCTGGCTGGAAACTACAGACAGTACCAGTAATCTGACTTATGCGGTAAATGCAACTGACATAATAAGTATCACATCAGTAGCAATTACAGATATTGATATTCCGGTGTCTAATACTGCTTTGGATACCGAAGCATCATGTACAACAGAAGGTGTAAAAAGCACCACACCACAGATTACATGGACACCAAGTGATACCACAGCGGGATATAATAAGAGCTACACGGCAAGCGTTACACTTACAGCAGATACAGGCTACGAATTTGCAGATAATGTGACAGCTACCGTATCAGGCAATACCGCAACGAGTGTTACAAAGAATGCTGCAGATGATACATTGACAGTAACCAAAGAATTTACAACAGACAAGAGAAAGATAGAAAGTGTAGCTGCGCCGACAGTACCGGAAAATAATACATTTACAGCTTACTATGGCTATGATGGATATGATACAACGCCTATAAGCGGAACGAACACGGAGCTTGGAAAGACGGCAACAGTAACATTTGAAGGAACAACATCACCAACTACAGAAGATATGGCTGTGACATGGACCATTGAGAGTGACGGAGGAGTTTATGACAAAACGCCGGAAGCAGAGAACACCTTTAGGTGGACTATCCCTGAATCTGCATTGACGAATTATAATGCTGCTGACTGTCAGGGCTATGATATAAGTACAGGCAATATCACAGGCACGATTACGGTTAAGAATAAAGCCGCAACCCCTGTCGCCATAACAGGAACAGACAGCAGTATAGTATATACAGGTGCAACCGTTGATGTATCACAGTATTTTAGCATCGACAATAATGCAGGAGCTGCAACATATACACTTGTTACTGGAACGAATGGCGGAACCGGAGAAGGCACGCTTTCAGATACAACACTTACCGTAACCCATACAGGAACCTTTAAGATTAAGGTAAGTACTGCAGCAAATGGAATCTTTGCGGCAGGAGAGAAAACAGTTACTCTTACGGTAGATAACGGAACCATCCTGTATACGGCAACGGATTACAGCACAACCTATGATGGACAGCCACACAGCATCAGCGTGAGCGTGACCAATCCTGAAGGAGCAGCCGTAACCTACAGCACCGATGGCATAACCTACGGCAGTGATAATCCTTCTTTTAGCAATGAAGGTACGTATACCGTATACTATCGGATTACGAAGGATAACTATACTACCGTTGAGGGTTCAAAGACAGTAACCATAAATAAAAAGCCTGTTACCATAACAGCACAGGAACAGGATATTGTCTGGGGTAAAGATATTAACCAAAGTCTGTATACCGTATCAGAGGATGGACTCATTACAGGTGACAGCATTAAAGAAATAACCCTTACACCAAGCACAACAGATCGTACAGAGAATGGAACAATCTCCGTAAGTGGTGTGAAGATTGAAAATGCTGCAGGTGCGGATGTGACAGCCAACTATGATATTACAATGGTTAATGGTAATTTGAAGATTACCCACAATACAGCCCTTGCTCCTGAGCGGATTGAAGCATCAAAGACAAAGACCACGTATACAGCAGGCGATACCCTGAATGTGGATGACCTTGCAGTCACTGTGTACTATGCAGACGGATACAGTGAACCTGTGCAGGATTATACAACCAATGTATTCGCAATAGATATGTCAGCGGATGGAGATAAGATACTGACAGTATCATATACTAAGAATGGCGTAACAAAGACAAAGGATATTACAATAAAGGTAAATGCAGCTCTGGCATCTTATAAAATTATATCTGGTGCAGACAGTGAGTGGAAGCAGAATACAGACGAAACCATCACTATCATAGGAAATGGAGAATTTTCTAAATTTGAAAGCGTAAAAGTAGATGGAAGCATAATTGATGCAAAGAACTACACCGCAAAAGAAGGTTCAACGATTATTATCTTAAAGGCAGATTACCTGAAAACACTTTCTGTCGGAACACATTCATTTGAAATCGTATGGGCAGATGGTTCAGCAGTTACAAGCTTTAAGGTAAGCAAGAATACATCAGATAATGAAGGTAGTAAAGACAACAACGGTAATAAGAACAACAGCAATGATAATCCAAATAGTAATCTGGCAGCTGTACCTGATGACAAGAAAACGAATGGCAGTGACAGTGGAAATAATGCAGACGACAGCCTACAGATAACAGCACCTCAGACTGGCGATAACAGCCATCCAATGCTCTGGGTGACATTATTAGCTGCTTCACTTGCCGGTCTGCTTGCATTGTTAAGTGTACGCAGGAAAAAAGATGAGGAATAATATGCAGCGTTAAGACTTACGGCATATAATTTCATAAAAGGGATAACCGGGTTGTGCTCGGTTATCCCTTTTAAGATGGAAGCATTTCAGTAAGTGTATCACCAAAATCTACGATACGGACTTTCTTTCTCTTTGTCGGTCCAATCTCAGTTTTGTGTCTTGCTCCATTGTAGCGGATACTTCGTCTTACAGTCAGATATTGTTCCTCAAGGTTAATGTCCTGCCATGTCAGTCCACATACTTCGCCAAGTCGTAAACCTGTAAAATATGCGATCTGGATTGGTATCATAGCTTCGATTATCGTACTATACCGAATCGGGATTTTTTGCTGATAAAAGATTGGCTAGTCGATTCTTTGCTGTCTCAGGATTTTTGGAATACAGTCTTACAATATCGCCCATATCATTAAATGCGTTGATGGTGTGTGTGATTTCTCTAAGGAACATAGATCCAGGTCTTTGGAAAAATCACTTTCGGACTGTTCCATATCATAAGGGAGTTTATTCAGAATGGAAGTCATTGCATCACGAATCTGTAATTCTCTTTTATCCGTAATGTCTGTTTCGTATTCGTCAGTCTCACCTTTCAGCCATTCCACAGATACATGAAGTGCATCTGCCAGACCCTCTAAGGTCATTTTCTTGGTGTTATCAATCGTTCCTGCTTCGTATCTCTGAATCGTGGATGCTGTCACGCCCATCGTCCACACAATTTACGAAAAGTGCTGTGAGAAGTCCTACCAATAGCACCAAAATTCTAAAGTATAGTAAGTGGAATTTAAAATTTCTCTTAAAAAACAATCTATATGATTATATTTATCGGAGAAAATGACGATACAGATAATATATTAGAAATTTTGGGGTTTGATGAGTATTTGTAAAACCATTGAAACAATTTCAACAACATCAACCAAATTTTCTTACGGATATTATAAACAAACAATTAACTGTGTTATCAAAACATTAATTGTGAATGAATGGATTCAGACAAGGAGGACAAAGGATATGTCAATGAATGTGAACACAACTGCTACTACCTATGGAAACTATCAAAACAACTACCAAACAAGTGGAACTGATAAGAAAAATGAAACTACAAAATCTACTAAAACTACAGAAACTAAGAAAAGTTCAGTAGAAAGTTTAGGTGAAAAAAATCTAAGCCGAGCAGCTCAAAAAGTTCTTAAAGATCTTCGAGGGTCAAGAAATGATATGGATTTTTATGTAGCAGATTTTGAGAATGGTGATAATGCCAAAGATATTTTATCAAGAAGCGATAAAGAGTTTACTGTCATTTTTTCAAAGGAAGAAATGGAAAAAATGGCATCAAACTCCAAGTATTATGCCGAAAAAATGCATAGCATTCAAGGTGCTTTGCGTATGTCAGAAGAAATTAACGCACAGTTTGGATTTGAACGAGCATTCGGAAAAACAACTGAAATTGGAAACAGCATAGATAGTGACATGAAAATCACAAAATTCGGTATTTCTTTTAATAGTGACGGAAGCACCTCATTCTTTGCTCAGTTAGAAAAAACTTCTGAAAATCAGAAAGATTACCTTGAGAAAATTCAAGAAAAGAAAGCTGCCGAAAAAAAAGAAGCTAAGAAAAAAGAGCGTTCAACGCAAGTCAATATAAAAAGAGCTACTGTTGAAGCTAATTCAAAAGAAGAACTTTTAGACAAGATAAAAAATATCGAATGGGATTCTATCAAGCCAGAGGATAATAAAATTGGCAGTAGATTTGATTTCTCAATTTAGTATATTTAGGTGGGGATAATTATACAAAATGTGTGGAGGTAAATTACTTATAAGAAAACGAATTTTTTCTATTGTATTGTGTGTTGTACTGCTTCTTTCAATGAATGTTACCGCTTTTGCTGCTGAGTCACAGGAAAATTATATAGAAACTGAGAAGTCAGTTACATTTGAAGTTACACCAACAGCTTTAACAGCTGGTTCATCAAGACATTCGGTTGGAATGTTAAATTCCTTTTTTGGAACATATGATACCGTAGCAACTTCTGCTCTTGGTTCATTTACTATGATGAGAAAACAAAGCTGTGGTGCAATGGTCCGGCATATATAGCTGAATTGTATAGGGAAGAGTTAAAGAAATCCGGATATCAGATTTGAGATGAATGCATATCCAGTTGCTGTTAAAAATTTCCGCTATTATATCGTTGTGACAACTTAATATTTCAGAAGAATGATGTATAAATTACGAAAAATTGCCCATACTATCTCCAAAACGAAAAGGAGACTGATACAATGAAAAAAATGAAATATTTATTGGCACTTTGCCTGATACTCGCTGCTGCAAGCGCTTTTGCAGCCTGTGGAAACAATAGTAATGTGGCTGACACCTCAATGGTTGAAAATACACAAAGAGGTGGCTCTGCCGCCGACGATGCCGGAAATGCCGGCAAGGATATCATAGATGGCGCCGGAAATGCTGGCAAGGATGTGATAGATGGCGCAGGCGATGCCGGAAAAGATGTGATAGACGGAGCAGGCGATGCCGGCAAGGATGTAATAGACGGCGCAAAGGATGCCGTAGATGATGCCGGAAACGCCATAAAAAAGAGTGTTGATGGTGGAAACAACTAACAGCTATTTATAAAAAGAAAACAGTTACTATATATGCTTCAATGACTGCAAAAACAAAAGCACCGACAACATCGCTGATAAAATGCACACCTGATATCACACGGACACAGGCAATGATAGCTGCAAGGACTGCAAGCAAAATTCCGGTGAACCATAAAGGCGAAGCAGAAGGTGAGCATATTAAAACAGTAAATGCAATTATAAATGCAGAAAAAACATGCCTGCTAGGAAAAGACCTGCCGTGGGTATCCTTTGGAATGACAGGCGTCATATCAAATTTTTCGTATGGACGTGGTCTGTTTACGATATATCTGAAAACCGATACTGCAATAAAGCCGACAAGCGGAGCAATGATTGAGAGTGCAAGCATATGACCGGCTGTAAAGCACAGATACAGCACGTATACAGGGTATGTGATAAAAACTAAATAAGTGCATATTTTATTGATTAATTCAAGCTTTCGGGCTGCCCTGTTATTTTCACGGAATGGGGCAGTCATTTTTATGTATGTATTTTTTTTCATGTTTATTTACCATCGTTTATTTAAGAAATATTGTATTGCAACTACCTAGAGTGGTGTCAACTGCCCTTGCGGTACTGCAGAGGTGTCATGCCATAGTGCTTTTTGAAGGCTCTGTTAAAATATGACAGGCTTTCAAACCCCACTTCACCGGAAATAGAAAGCACCGAGCTGTCTGAGCTTTGCAAAAGTCTCGCAGCCATGGTCAGGCGGTAGTCCTTTAAATAGTCAACAAACGATGTGCCCATGGTTTCTTTAAAATACCTCATAAAATGAGACTCGGAAAACCCGGCTACATCAGCGATATCAGCGATAGAGATTTTGTCGGCATAATTATTTTCCACATATTTGAGCACAACCTTCATCTTATCAAGAGTCTTTTTGCTTTTTAGTGGCTTTGTCAGATTACGGCAGCGGTTATCAAGCACAAAAAAGAATTCGTAGAGCTTGCTCTTTATATAAAGCTGATAGCCCTGCGGCATCGTCTTGCAAATCTCATCGCATGCATCTATTGGAGCCACGACATCCTCGTAGTATGGATACACCGGTGTAAAAACCGTCGGAACTGTGAATCTGCCGGCTAAGAGAGGGGTAAGAAAATCCTCCTTGGTGTAATCGTACTTTCCGGGAAGCAGCATCGACAGGGAAAATATGATATTTTCGTACTCCATCGATTCATCCATATATTGGTCTATAGAGTGAAGCTGTCCCGGCAGAATCAGCACAAGGCTTGGCGCTGTGACATGGTACTCCTTAAAATCCACAGATATATGACCGCAGCCCTTCTTTATATAGATAAGCTCCATGTCATCGTGCCAGTGCAGCGGAACTCCGGAAAAATCAAGAGGAATAGAGCACAGGTAGGTATTGTATGGGAACGTAAGCTCCACATGTGTTTTGGCTTCGTGATAATTTTCATATTCTAATATATTCATGATGATATTTTAGCATATTATTTCTTGAAAAGCCACTAAAAATACCGAAAAATGATAGGATTGTGCAAGTTTTCGACTGTATATTGCAAGAATTGTGCAGTGTAATGGATTATACTTGATTCATCAAATGACACAAGGAAGTTAAGCACGCTAAATGAAAATTAGTTAATTTGACACATTGGCGTGTACACATGATAACAGATTTGGGAGGAAATCAAAATGGCAATCATGCAGGAAATCGAAACAAAGCTTCAGAAGGGAATCAGCGTTAGTACAGACGAGGAAGTATACTACGCATTACTTGAGCTTGTAAAAGACAAGGCAGAGAAAAAGGTTTCAAACAAAGGAAAGAAAAAGCTCTACTACATCTCAGCAGAGTTCCTTATCGGAAAGCTTTTATCAAACAACCTTATCAACTTAGGTATCTACGATGAAGTTAAAGAGACTCTTGAGAAGAACGGAAAGTCACTTGCTGAAATCGAGGAGATCGAGCTTGAGCCTTCACTTGGAAATGGTGGGCTTGGACGTCTTGCAGCATGCTTCATAGATTCAATCGCAACACTCGGGCTCAACGGAGACGGTGTAGGCCTCAACTACCACTACGGATTATTCAAGCAGGTATTTGAGAACAATCTCCAGAAGGAGACTCCAAATCCATGGATTACAAAGGAGAGCTGGCTTACAAAGACAGATATCACATATCCTGTAAGCTTTGGCGGATTCACAGTACAGTCAAGACTTTACGATATCGACGTAGTTGGATACAACAACCGTACAACAAAGCTTCACTTATTCGACATCGAGTCAGTTGATGAGTCAATCGTAGGCGACACAATTGATTTCGACAAGGATGATATCAAGAAGAACCTTACATTATTCTTATATCCTGATGATTCAGATGATAAGGGACGTCTCCTTCGTGTATACCAGCAGTATTTCATGGTATCAAACGCAGCAAGACTTATCCTTGCAGAGGCAGAGGCAAAGGGCTCTAATTTACATGACCTTGCTGATTATGCAGCAGTTCAGATTAACGATACACATCCATCAATGGTTATTCCAGAGCTTATCCGTCTCCTTCAGGAGAAGGGCATTCTGATGGATGAGGCTATTGAGATTGTATCAAAGGTTTGTGCATACACTAACCACACAATCCTTGCAGAGGCTCTTGAGAAATGGCCAATCAACTTCTTGGAGAAGGCAGTTCCACAGCTTATGCCAATCATCCGTGAGCTTGACAACAAGGTTCGCGCAAAGGTAGCTGACGAGAGCACATACATCATCAAGGATGGTCTTGTACACATGGCACACATGGATATTCATTTCGGATATTCTGTAAACGGTGTTGCATACCTCCACACAGAGATTTTAAAGAATACAGAGCTCAACAACTTCTACAAGTTATATCCTGAGAAGTTCAACAACAAGACAAACGGTATCACATTCCGTCGTTGGTTAATGTCTTGTAACCCGGAGCTTTCAGCATACATCACAGAGCTTATCGGTGACGGCTGGAAGAAGGATGCAAACGAGTTAGAGAAGCTTGGCAATTTCATCAATGATGACGCTGTTCTCACAAAGCTTGTTGACATCAAGAACGCAAAGAAGGCAGAGCTTGCTTCTTACTTAAAGAAGACTCAGAATCTCGACGTACCTGACAATTCAATCTTTGATATCCAGGTTAAGAGACTTCACGAGTACAAGAGACAGCAGCTCAACGTGCTTTACATCATCCGTAAGTACTTTGAGATCAAGGCAGGCAAGAAGCCATCTACACCAATCACATGCTTCTTCGGTGCAAAGGCAGCTCCTGCATATATCATTGCAAAGGATATCATCCATGCAATCCTCTGCTTACAGCAGATTATCAACAATGATCCTGAGGTAAGTCCATACATTAAGGTATTCATGGTTGAGAACTACAACGTAACATTAGCTGAGAAATTATTCCCGGCTGCAAATATTTCAGAGCAGATTTCTCTTGCTTCTAAGGAGGCATCAGGAACAGGAAACATGAAGTTCATGCTTAACGGTGCTATTACACTTGGAACAAGTGACGGAGCAAACGTAGAGATAGCTGAGCTTGTCGGCGATGAGAACATCTATGTATTCGGTGAGGATTCACAGACTGTTATCGACAGATATGAGAGAGGCGACTACTGCTCTAAGGATTACTATGACAAGGATGCAGACTTAAAGAAGGCTGTTGACTTCCTTGTAAGTGATGAGATGATGAAGGTTGGTTCTAAGGAGAACTTAGAGAGACTTTACAACGAGCTCCTCAACAAAGACTGGTTCATGACATTACCGGATTTCGAGGAATATGTTGCAGCAAAAGAGCGCATCTTTGCAGATTACGAAGACCGTATGGCATGGGCGAAAAAAATGCTCGTAAACATGAGCCAGGCAGGTTTCTTCTCATCTGACAGAACCATTGCACAGTATAACGAGGATATCTGGCATCTGTAAAATTCAGCATCAGTAAAATTAGGGGAGTATATGATCTATATACAAAGTGGCGTGCGCCGTATGTAAAGTGCGGTGTGCGCCTCTTTTTTGTGTGTTGTAAAATCTGCCAACAACACATATAATGGGAGTAGGCAGTGAAACAGTGCCAGATACTGCGGAAGGAAAAAACTATGCACAGTAACGCTGGCAGGGGAATGAAGGAATCTGTTTTATAAATTGCTTGGAATATTTGGGCGTATGATTTATAATGTGCATAAAGCAATGAGCAGTGTCAGGAGGAAAAAATATCAAATGCAGTGCTTGCACGATGTATTTGATATTTTTGATGACTGATAGGGCGAATGCCCGTGAGCCCATGAAATCTTTGATTTCATGGGCGTGCACTGTGGACAAAATTAACAGAGGACTTATTTTCATGAATAAAAAGAAATTTACATATATCACAGCGCTTACCCTGTTAAGCTTTACACTTATGACAGGCTGTACCAATGAGCGCAAAGAAAACCAGACTGCTTACCGTCAGATTGGAATCAATGCAATGGAAAGCGGCGATTACGCAGGAGCCGTGGATGCGTTTAACAGTGCTCTGGGACAGTGCATTGGGAAAATCACAGAGAACGAATTAGATATCTGCTACTATAAGGCAGCGGCACAGTATGCCGGTGGTGATCCGGCAGGGGCAGTGGACACTTACACAGCGATCATTGATTATGACAAAAAGGCAGCAGACGCTTATTATCTGCGCGGCTGTGTTTATCTGAAACAGGGGAATACCGAGGGTGCCGTTTCGGATTTTGATGAGGCAGTAAAAAATAACAGCAGCGATTACGAACTTTATGTCAACATTTACGAGAATCTTTCTGCTTATGATATGACGGAAAAAGGGGAAGAATACTTAAATAAAGCATTTGATATCAAAGGCAACAGTGCCGAGGATTATGCATGGCGCGGAAGAATTTACTATGATCTTGGACAGTACGATAATGCCCAGACAGAGTTGAAGTCGGCTTTAGATAAGGAGAGCGTCATCGCAAATCTTTACATTGCGCAGGTGTATGAGGCGCAGGGCGATTCCGAAAACGCAGAGACCTATTATCAGAATTATGTAAACTCAGGAAGCGCAGATTCCCAGGCGATGAATGCACTCGGGGAAATTGAGATGGCAAAAGGAAACTATTCCGGTGCACTCACCTATTTAGAGCAGGGTATTGCTATGGAAAATGTGACAAACAGAAGAGAACTGATGCAGAATCTCATCATTTGTTATGAATATACATCCGATTTTAATTCTGCATGGAACGTGGTACAAGAGTATGTACAGGTTTATCCGGATGATGCGAGTGCGCAGCGTGAATATATTTTCCTGAAAAACCGTATGGAACAGACAGCGCCTGTGGAGAATACAGAGGAAGCCGTGACAGAGGATACGCAGACAGTGGAAGATACACAGACACCGGAAGAGGCGCAGACACCAGAAGAGGCGCAGACACCGGCACAATAAAAGAGACCACAGGAAACAATAACGGAGAATAGAATGGCAGAAGCATTTAAAATAGAAGAGATAGAAGAAAAAGTAATTCTTGTAGGCGTGAGTGAGCAGGATGGAGATGACGCAGAGGATTCTGTTGCAGAACTTGCGGAACTGGTGAAAACAGCAGGAGCAACTGTAGTCGGAACCATGATCCAGAAGCGGGAGCTCATTCATCCGGGGACTTATATCGGTTCTGGAAAGGTGGCGGAGTTAAAGCTGCTTGTGGAGGAACTGGGCGCAACCGGCATTGTGTGTGATGATGAACTTTCACCGGCGCAGCTCCGCAATCTGGAAGATATGCTGGATACAAAAGTGATGGACCGCACACTGATCATTCTGGATATTTTTGCGGCAAGAGCAACTACCAGCGAGGGAAAGATCCAGGTGGAACTGGCGCAGTTAAAGTACCGTCTGAGCAGGCTGACCGGACTTGGACGTTCCATGTCAAGACTTGGAGGCGGAATCGGTACAAGAGGTCCGGGTGAGAAAAAGCTGGAAATTGACAGACGTCTTATCAAAGACCGGATCGCACAGCTGAACCGGGAATTGAAAGAAGTACGGCAGCACCGTGATATCACCCGTGCACAGCGGGAAAAAAATCAGATGCCGGTGGCTGCGATCGTGGGATACACAAATGCAGGAAAATCAACACTTATCAATACACTGACCAATGCCGGAGTTCTGGAGGAGGACAAGCTGTTTGCAACGCTTGATCCTACCACAAGAGTGCTGGAACTGTCGGGACGGCAGCAGATATTGGTGACAGATACCGTCGGATTTATCCGCAAACTGCCGCATCATCTGATCGAGGCATTTAAAAGCACGCTGGAGGAGGCAAAATACGCAGACTATATTTTACATGTGGTAGATGCTTCCAATCCGCAGCACGAGAAGCAGATGCTGATCGTATATGAGACACTGGCAAATCTGGATGTGAAGGACAAGACGGTGATCACGCTGTTCAACAAGCAGGATGCAAGGATGGACAGCGAGCCGCTGCATGATTTTAAAGCAGATCATACGCTGCCGATCTCAGCGAAAAATGGAACCGGGTTAGAGGAATTAAAGAATCTTTTATCCGAGCTCCTGCGTGAAAATAAAGTCCTCGTGGAGCGGACAGTGCCGTATGCAAATGCAGGCGTGATCCAGCTTGTCCGCAAATCCGGTGAACTGTTGGAAGAAGAATACCGTGAGGATGGAATCTATATCCGTGCTTACGTGCCAATGGAAATTTATGCAAAATTATAAAAATGACAAATGTAGTTTATCTGGGAAGAAAGGAACAATAAAAATGATATTATTGATTAAAAACGGACATGTCATCAATCCGGCGACAGAGACAGACGAAGTGGCAGACATTCTCGCCGAGGATGGAAAAGTCGTAAAAATGGAAAAAAACATCAAGGCAAAGGCAGACCGTGTGATCGATGCAAAAGGCTGCTATGTTATGCCGGGATTTATTGATATGCATGTGCATTTGAGAGATCCGGGACAGGAGCAGAAAGAGACGATCGAGACAGGCTGTAATGCGGCGGCACACGGCGGATACACAACTATCCTTGCAATGCCGAACACAAAGCCGGTGGTAGATAATCCGGATGTTGTGAAATACGTGCAAAATAAAGCAAAAACAGTTGGTGTCGTGAATGTTTTACAGGTGGGAGCCATCACAAAAGGACAGCAGGGAAAAGAATTAGCAGACATCCGCGGCATGTACGAAGCGGGAATTCCGGCGATCAGTGAAGATGGCAGATCCGTTATGAATTCCGAACTTTACCGGGAGGCGATGGAGATCGCAGCAGAACTTGATATCCCGGTACTTGCCCACTGTGAGGACATCAACCTTGTAAATGGCGGCGTTATGAATGAGGATGCGCATTCCAAAGAGCTTGGTTTAAGGGGAATCACCAATTCGGTAGAAGATATCATTGTGGCAAGAGATATCATGTTAAGTGGGGACACCGGAGCAAAATTACATTTGTGTCACTGTTCAACAAGAGATTCTGTAAAAATGGTACGGTATGCAAAAATGGAGCAAATGAAAGTAACTGCAGAGGTATGCCCGCATCATTTCACACTGACCTCGGATGATATCCATAAAATTAAGCCGTCCATCGATCAGGAGAAAAAACTTGCGATCGACGCGGATGCGGATACAAACTTTAAAATGAATCCGCCGCTTCGTTCCAGAGAAGACGTGCAGGCATTAAAAGAAGGACTGCGTGACAATATTATGGATGTGATCTCCACAGACCATGCACCTCATACATTTGAGGAGAAAAATACATCCATGAAAAAAGCGCCGTTTGGGATCGTCGGACTTGAGACAGCCGCATGCCTCACTTACACGGAACTTGTTTTGCAGGGCTACCTTACACCGATGCAGATGGCAGAGAAGATGAGCTATAACCCGGCAAAGATTGTTGGAATTGACAAGGGCGATATCCAGCCGGGCAAAATTGCAGACATCGTGATCTTTGATCCGGAAAAAACATATAAGATCGATAAAACAAAATTTGCAAGCAAGGGACGCAACACACCGTTTGACGGAAGAGAAGTAACCGGAAAAGTGATGGCAACGATCGTGGACGGACGTGTGGTTTACGAGGCAGAAGCATAGGAATATACCATATTAAGGGCTGCAGAGACAGATATTTAAGAATTCAAAGCAGCTGAGAGAGTGAAAAGCGAGGAAGTACAAAGATGGCAGAAAAATTTGAAGAGACAGCGATCATCATCCGTCAGGAAGAAATCGCAGATGATATTTACAGTATGTGGCTGCACACTGACCAGATTGCAGCACATGCGAAAGCAGGACAGTTTGTTTCTGTTTATTGTAATGATGGAAGCAGACTGCTTCCAAGACCGATCAGTATTTGTGAGATTGATAAAAAGGATGGCGCAATCCGTCTGGTGTATCGTGTGGCAGGGAAAGGAACGGCAGAATTTTCCGGTATGCATACAGGCGCACAGCTTCACATTGTAGGGCCTCTTGGAAATGGATTCCCAAAGAAAGAGAAAAAAGCCTTTTTGATCGGAGGCGGAATAGGAATACCTCCAATGTTACAGCTTGCAAAAGAGTTAAACTGTGAGAAACAGATTGTGTTAGGATTCCGCGATGAGCTGTTTTTGATGGATGAGTTTAAAAAGCAGGGCAAAGTTTACGTGGCAACCGAGGATGGAAGCGCAGGAACTGAGGGAAATGTTCTGGATGCGATCCGTGAAAATGGACTGGACGCAGAGATTATTTATGCCTGCGGACCAATGCCAATGCTTCGTGCCTTAAAAGAATATGCAGAGAAAAATCACATCGAGTGCTGGATCTCCATGGAGGAGCGTATGGCATGCGGTATTGGTGCGTGCCTTGCCTGTGTATGTCAGTCAAAAGAAAAAGACGCACACAGCAACGTGAAGAACAAACGAATCTGTAAAGAAGGACCTGTATTCCGTGCAGAGGAGGTAGAATTCTAATGAACATGAAAGTAGATTTATGTGGAGTAACCTTAAACAATCCTGTCATGACTGCTTCCGGTACGTTTGGTTCCGGTGCAGAGTATGCAGAGTTTGTGGATCTGAATAAATTGGGAGCTGTTGTGACAAAAGGTGTTGCAAATGTTCCATGGCCGGGAAATCCGACACCGCGTGTCGCAGAAGTATATGGCGGTATGTTAAATGCAGTAGGACTTCAGAACCCTGGAATTGATCTTTTTGTGGAGCGCGACATTCCTTTTTTAAAACAGTTTGATACAAAAATCATGGTGAATGTATGTGGACATTCCACAGAGGAATATATTGAAGTAGTGGAACGGTTGAGAGACCAGCCGGTAGACCTTTTAGAAATCAACATTTCCTGCCCGAATGTCAAAGAGGGTGGAATTGCATTTGGTCAGGATCCAAAAGCAGTAGAAGCTATCACAAAGGAAATGAAAAAACATGCTGCACAGCCGGTCATCATGAAGCTTTCCCCGAATGTGACAGATATTACAGAGATGGCGAGGGCGGCAGAGGCAGGAGGCGCAGACGGGCTGTCGCTGATCAACACCATCACAGGCATGAAGATCGATATCAACCGCCAGAAGTTTGTGCTTGCCAATAAGACAGGCGGCATGTCAGGTCCGGCCATTCACCCGGTCGCTGTCCGCATGGTTTATCAGACTGCCCAGGCAGTCAGACTGCCGATCGTCGGAATGGGTGGAATCATGAATGCAGAGGATGCGATTGAAATGATCCTTGCGGGAGCCACCGCAGTATCAGTAGGTACCGCAAATTTCACAAATCCGCATGTGACAGAGGAGATCGCCGCAGGAATCAGAGATTATATGGAGCGTTATCAGGTTGCCGATATCAAAGATCTGGTTGGCGCAGTGCATGAATAAGAAACAAATGCCAGAGAGAAAATAATGGATCACAGGAAATAAAGATCAGGAGGAAATGACAAGATGGAGAGTTATAAGAGCGAATTTATCGATTTTATGGTAGAGAGTGATGTTTTAAAATTTGGAGATTTTACGTTGAAAAGTGGACGTAAATCCCCATTTTTCATGAATGCAGGAGCCTATGTGACAGGTTCCCAGTTAAAGAGACTTGGAGAGTACTATGCAAAGGCAATCCATGACAACTATGGAGATGATTTCGACGTGCTCTTCGGACCGGCATATAAGGGAATCCCGCTTGCGGTTGTCACAGCAATCGCATACAGTGAATTATATGGAAAAGAAGTCCGTTACTGCTCAGACAGAAAAGAAGCAAAAGACCACGGAGCTGACAAGGGCGGTTTCCTCGGAAGCAGCTTGAAAGATGGCGACAGAGTTGTCATGATCGAGGACGTGACCACTTCCGGAAAATCCATGGAAGAGACTGTTCCAAAAGTAAGAGGAGCAGCAGACGTTGAGATCGTTGGTCTTATGGTAAGTTTAAACCGTATGGAAGTCGGACAGGGCGGAAAAGTAAGTGCGTTGGATGAGATCAAAGAAAAATACGGTTTTGAAGGAAAAGCAATTGTCACAATGGCAGAGGTGACAGAGTACCTTTACAACAGAGAACACAATGGCAGAGTCGTGATCAACGATGAGATCAAAGCCGCTATTGACAAATACTACGAAGAATATGGATGCAAATAAGAAAGGCAGCGAGCGCTGCCCGTTGATACGGAAAGGTAAGCACCGGGTACTGGCATTCGTGTTTTTTCTGATTTATTTCGTTGTGCTGTTCTATTTCCTCTTTTTTTCCGAGGAGATGGGGCGGACTTATTCAGAGAGAGCGTATCATTACAATCTGATTCCGTTTCATGAAATCATGCGGTTTGTCAAATATCGGCATGTGCTTGGATGGCAGGCTGTAGTGCTCAATATCTGGGGAAATATCATTGCATTTATGCCTTTTGGTTCATTTTTGCCGATCTATTCAAAAAGATGCAGAAATGTGTGGATGACGGTGCTATACAGTTTTGAACTGAGTCTGCTTGTGGAACTGCTTCAGCTTGTGTTTAAGGTGGGTAGTTTTGATGTGGATGATCTGTTTTTGAACACGATCGGTGGACTGCTTGGTTATCTGGTGTACAAAGGACTGCTTGATCTGTGGAAAAGATACGAAAAGGCAAAGAATAATGTGAATAAGTAAGAAGCAGATTTTAATGCATTTGCGGGTTATATCAGGTAATTACTGAAAATATTTTGAGTGGCAGGGTATCATTATGGCACAGAGAAGACGTAGAAAATACGGATATAAGTTTACAGAGAAGACACAGTCAAAAAAGGGAATTGCAGCTTTTATTCTGGCTGTGCTTTCGATTGCAATTTTTATTTATGTAATTGTAAATTCATTTCATCATGGCGGAAATGGAAGCATGTACCTTGGAAGTGCAGGAGTGTCCTCCATGCTGGTAGCACTGGTCGCTGTGGTACTGGCAGTGATGAGCCTTCGGGAGGAGGAGTCTTTTAAGCTGTTTCCATACATGTCGACGGTGCTGTCATTTCTTGCAGCCGGTGTGTGGATCGCAATTTATGTAATTGGATTTTTAATCGTATAGTTAATAAGGGAGATCAGGATGGGATACAGAGATATTTATAAGGAGTCAAATGAGCAGGCAGAGGAGCGTTTTTCGCTTGTGATGGAGCGTATTGCAGAGATCGCAGAAGAAACGGATGTGCCGGAGAAATTTGACGATTATTTTAAAAAGACCGCAGCATTTTTGTTACAGTTAAAGAGTGTGTTAGAGAAAGCAGAGGCAGATACATTAATAGATGCTTCTCTTACAGAGTGTGAAAAACGGAATGCAGTTTTTTATGATGATATTAAAGCGGAAAATTATGGAAAAAGTTATGGAAATCCGACTTATGCAGTAGAAAAACTGGGAGAAGAGTACGGACAGATTTTATCTGCACTGTATGCAGAGTGTCGTAAACGTATTACGGATGTCTATGCTGCAAAAAAAATGAACGTGACGATCACCGCAGAATTATTTGTTGAGATCTATAATTATTTTGAAGACAAAGAGGGGATTGATAAAACTGCAATTGAGCAGGCGGTTTACTGGTATTTCCATGATTACAGTGAAATCTTTATCGGAGATTCTGTGCGTGAACTTGTGGATTCCGAAGAAGATTTCTTATATCAGATCGTGATGAACTCAGATTTGAACGACTTGCGTTATCTCTACCAGTATGGTCAGCATATCGGAAAAAATGAGACGGGGATCGCGGCATTTTTAAATGGCATGTCTGACGAAGAGATTCAGGCAATGGCAGATACTTACACAGAAGGATACCGCATTGGTTTTGCGGCAACCGGAAAAGATTTGTCAAAGAAAACAACGGCACAGGTGCGTTACCCGATCGGTTTTGAGCGCATGGTGCGTGCCGCAGTAAAAAATTTAGAAAAATTAAATTTAAAAGTAACAATGCGGGCATGTTCTTCCGCAGCAAATAAACAGTATGATTATGACCACAAAGAGGACAAAGCATTATATTATGATAAGGCATATGTGGAGAGACGTCTGGAAGTAATGAAAACTTCTTTTGAAGAGATGAAAAAACTTGCAAACGGTCAGGCTGGTCCTGCTGTTATCGAAGTGTTTGGCGAGACTCCATTTTCTCCGGAGACCAAAAAAGAGGTATTAAAGCTGGATGAAAAACAGCAGCAGTTAAGTGTTTACGATATGAGCATGTCGGGACAGATCACAAATCAGTATATTATCGGTGAGGAGCGCAGCTTTACGATTATTGCATATCCGGTGCCTGAGATTGGCGAGAAGTTCAAAGAAATTTTTGCAGAGACAGTCAAGATCAATACATTGGATTATACCTTATACCAGAATATGCAGCAGAAGATCATCGATGTGTTAGATCAGGCTGAAAAAGTGCATATCACCGGTAAAAATAACAATAAGACAGACCTCTATGTTTCTATCTGGCCACTAAAAGATGCTACAAAAGAATCCGCATTTGAAAACTGTGTGGCAGACGTCAATATCCCGGTAGGTGAGGTGTTTACTTCCCCGGTATTAAAAGGAACAACCGGAAAATTGTTTGTCAGTCAGGTTTATCTGAATGGGCTGCTGTTTAAGGATTTAAAATTAGTGTTTGATTGCGGACAGGTGATCGACTATGACTGCAAGAATTTTGAGTCAGAGGAAGAAAACCGCAGGTACATTGAAGATAACATATTGCATCACCACAGAAAAATTCCCATGGGAGAGTTTGCGATCGGCACGAACACGACTGCCTATGCTGTGGCGAAAAAATATGGAATTCACGATAAACTGCCGATCTTGATTGCGGAAAAGATGGGTCCGCATTTCGCGGTGGGAGATACCTGTTATACCTGGGCGGAAGATATTCCGGTTTATAACCCGGATGGAAAAGAAATCATTGCCCGGGACAATGAGATCTCAGCTTTGCGAAAAGAGGATTTAAGCATGGCCTATTATAATTGTCACACAGATATCACGATTCCTTATGAAGAACTGCAAAGTATTCGGGTGATTGACGAGGATGGAGAAATGGTCTCCATCATAGAGGATGGTCGCTTTGTGCTCCCAGGAACCCAGGAGCTGAACCGGCCATTAGAAGACATTCGTTGATAGAGGAAAGGCGGGAAAACCTGATTTCTGCGTTGACAGGAATGGGGAATCTTAGTAAAATTGTGGGAGACTGATATCAATAGAACTATGAATTCACATAAAGGAGAGGAAACCATGGCAAAAGTAGGTATTGTGATGGGCAGCGATTCGGATATGCCCGTAATGAGTAAGGCGGCAGATATTCTGGAACAATTGGGAATTGAGTTTGAGATGAAAATTATCTCTGCTCACAGAGAACCGGACGTATTTTTTGAGTACGCAAAGACCGCGGAAGAAAAAGGATTCAAAGTGATTATCGCAGGAGCAGGTATGGCGGCACATCTTCCAGGTATGTGCGCGGCAATCTTTCCGATGCCGGTGATTGGTATTCCTATGCACACCACCTCATTGGGAGGCAGAGATTCTTTATACTCCATTGTACAGATGCCATCGGGAATTCCAGTGGCAACAGTGGCTATCAACGGTGGTGCAAATGCGGGACTTTTGGCGGCAAAAATACTGGCAACTTCTGATCCAGAACTTTTAGATAGACTGAAAGAGTATTCTGCGACCTTGAAAGACCAGGTTGTAGCGAAAGATGAGAAACTACAAGAAGTGGGATATAAGAACTATACCAAATAATTGACAGGTGAAAATACGGAGGAAATTATGGATTATAAGAAGGCGGGCGTAGATATAGAAGCTGGTTATAAATCAGTGGAGCTTATGAAAGAGCATATTGCTAAGACGATGAGACCGGAGGTTTTGACAAATATCGGAGGATTTTCAGGTGCTTTTTCCATGGGGAAATTTAAAGATATGGAAAAACCTACTTTGGTGTCTGGTACGGATGGAGTAGGAACGAAACTAAAGCTGGCTTTTCTGATGGACCAGCATGATACGGTGGGGATTGACTGTGTGGCGATGTGTGTAAATGATATTGCCTGTGCGGGCGGAGAGCCATTGTTTTTCTTGGACTACATTGCCTGCGGAAAAAACTACCCGGAGAAAATCGCCCAGATTGTAAAAGGTGTCGCGACAGGCTGTGAGCAGTCTGATGCGGCTTTGATTGGTGGCGAGACCGCAGAGATGCCCGGTTTTTATCCGGAAGATGAATATGATTTGGCAGGTTTTGCGGTAGGAATTGTCGATGAGAAAGATCTGATTACAGGAAAAGACCTGAAAGAAGGGGATGTGTTAATCGGTATGGCTTCTTCCGGTGTTCATAGTAATG
>ENA-OPCD01001068-OPCD01001068.1-human-gut-metagenome-genome-assembly--contig:-NODE-1068-length-21860-cov-2.388993_pt1 | contig 21860 bp, 16 predicted proteins | sample MGYA00241560_ERZ501471 | MGnify/ENA primary metagenome ERZ501471 (study PRJEB25962, sample SAMEA2042578) | human gut metagenome | biome: human gut; feature: human-associated habitat; material: faeces...
CAAATAATTGAGAACCTTAAAGATTAAACGTATGAACAAGCTACTTCTTGCTCTTCTATTGTTTCTCCTATCTTTCAGCTGGATAAAAGTGACTGCCTCGGACAGTTGTCCCGCTGCCTTCCCTTGGAAAGCCCAATGGATCAATACCGAGCGTTGCCAAAGCGCTACGAATACTTGGTTGATCTACCGTAAATCATTCGCTGTGACGGATGTCCCGAATCAACTCATCGCCCGTATCGCCGCCGATTCCAAGTATTGGCTTTGGATCAACGACCAACTGGTTATCTTCGAGGGTGGCTTGAAAAGAGGACCTTCTCCTTCCGGGACTTATTACGATCCGGTAGATATCGCCCCTTACCTGACAAAAGGTTCGAACACCATCGCTATCTTGCTCTGGCATTTCGGGAAAGACGGTTTCAGTCATATCAACAGCGGGAAAGCGGCTTTGTTATTCGAGGCGATCGCTCCGGGACTGGAGATCGTCTCCGATGCGAGCTGGCAGTGCGCCTTGTATGAGGCCTATCAAAATACCGACGCCCCTTTCCCGAATTACCGTATGCCGGAGAGTAATATCCGCTTCGATGCCCGTCAAGCGATAACAAACTGGAACCGTACGAGTTTCGAAGGTTCCCTTCCGGGGGCGGTCTGCGTCGGTAAGGCGGGGAAAGCTCCTTTCGGGGAGCTGGTGGAACGTCCGATACCCCAGTGGAAAAACAGCGGCCTGTTATCCTATGTATCCGTCCGGGAATCCTTGAAAGGCGATACCTTGTTCTGTCGTTTGCCCTATAATGCCCAGATCACTCCGTATCTAAAAGTAGAGGCGGAGGCCGGGAAGACTATCCACATCCGGATGGATAATTACGAGGGAGGAAGCGAGCGCAACGTACGTGCAGAATATATTACCCGTGAGGGTGAGCAGGAATACGAAAGCTATGGCTGGATGAACGGCCATGAGGTCTATTACATCATCCCTGAGGGCGTGAAGGTGCTGGATGTGAAATACCGTGAGACCGGTTACAACACGGACCTCGCCGGCTCTTTCCATTGTGACGACCCGTTCTACGACGAGCTTTGGCAACGTTCTGCCCGCACCTTATACATAACGATGCGTGATAATTATATGGACTGTCCGGACCGTGAACGTGCCCAATGGTGGGGTGACGAGGTGAATGAGCTAGGCGAGGCTTTCTACGCCCTTTCTCCGTCCGGGCAGAAACTAGCCGTAAAAGGCATCCATGAATTAATGAATTGGCAGCGGGAGGACGGAACGCTCTACTCTCCGGTTCCGGCGGGTAATTGGGATAAGGAGCTTCCTTTACAGATGTTGGCGTCTATCGGTTGGTACGGTTTTTATACACAATATTATTATAGTGCCGACAGTAGTTTCGTTCCGGTGATATACGACCGGATGCGCCGTTACCTGCACGAGGTTTGGCAAGTCGATAAGAGTGGCTTGGTGATCGAGCGTCAAGGTGCTTGGAGCTGGGGCGACTGGGGCGAACATGTCGATATGGGCGTATTGACCAACTGCTGGTATTATCTGGCCTTGAAAGCGGAGCGAGCCTTCGCCCTGCAACTCGGCAAGGATAAGGATGCCGATGAGATCTCCCGGATGATGCGTAGCATAGAACGTTGTTTCGACACGAAGTTCTGGACGGGTTCCGCCTATCGCTCCCCCGGCTATAAAGGGGAGACGGACGATCGCTCCCAAGCCATGGCGGTTGTTTCCGGGCTGGCCTCGAAAGATAAGTATCCGGCGCTGACGAAGGTACTTAAAAAGGAGTATCACGCCAGCCCTTATATGGAGAAGTATGTCCTAGAGGCCCTTTTCCAGATGGGCGAGCCGGCGTTTGCCTTGGAACGGATGAAGCAACGTTACACCCGTATGCTGGATTATGCCGAATACACGACCTTGTTCGAGGGATGGGGCATCGGAGCCGAGGGCTTCGGTGGCGGCACGATCAATCACGCTTGGAGCGGTGGCCCGCTAACCTTATTGAGCCAGAAGGTCTGTGGTATCGAGCCAACCTCTCCCGGCTTCCGTACCTTTAAGATCGCGCCTCAACTGGGTTCCTTATCGGAAGCCTCTGCCAGTCTAGAGACTCATTATGGAACCATCCAAGTAAGTATCAAGAAGAAAGGCAAGCGAATGAAGTTCGATCTCCAAATCCCGGAAGGCACCTCCGCCGAACTGATAAAGCCAAATGGTACCCGCAAGCGTCTCGGCCCGGGGCACCATCAAGTGGATTAGTGATCTGTGTGTTTGTTATATTTCTCAAAAACAGAAGCAAAGAATAAATATTTTGGTAAAGAACGGAATTTATCCTACATTTGTAATATATAAGTATTATATCGAAGGATATGGAAAAAGAGAAAAATAGCAAGATTACCAGAGAAGAGGCTTTGCGTCGGTTGGAGACCGCACGGAAGCTGAAGCGAGAGTATGTAGCTAAACTGGAAAAAGAGATGAAAGAAGAGTTTAAGAAACGTACAGGGCAAGAAGCTACTTATTTTGAAGTATGGTAAGCCTTAACCTTGAACGTATAAATTCTAATTCTCCTTATGCGGTAACAGCTCTTAGGGATTCTATGTGTTTCCGGTTTGTTACGGACTTTGGTGTGATTTATTATGTCAGTTTTCTTGAGGACGAATTGATGCTTAGTGATGAATCCTATCAATTTATTATTGCTAATACGAATAATAGAAAGTCTCCTCGTGATTCTAAGTTGAGGCGGGCGATAATGGCGATAGTCTATGAGTTTTTCGAATGTTCTAATACAACTCTGTTGTATATTTGTGAGACAGGAGATAGCAAGCAGAGTATGCGCAATCGCCTTTTTGAGTTTTGGTTTCATTCCTCGCCGCGTAAATCTGATTTCGCTTTCATGTCTGCGGACATCCGAGATGCAGATGGGATACAGAATTATGCGGCGATTATTATTCGACTCGATAATCCCAATTTGAAGTCTATAGTCGCGGAGTTTACTGAAACAATACAAATGCTTAGTCAAAAGCCGGAGTAAAATGTATGTGTTTTCTCCGGCCCGGGGCACCATTGGGTGGATTAGCGATCGCCCTCTGTTTTCCTGCGGACATACACCCGGTGGCTTCCATAACCCGATATGGTGAGCCCACTCGCCGGATCGCTGCTGAGTCGTAGTAGCTCCCGGTTTGCGCTACTGCGTTTTAGTCCGGTGATAGCCATGTAGTCTTGTATGCGCAAGAATGGGTGTTCGTGAAGGTAATCCAATGCCCGCGTCCGGCGCTCCTCTTCGGTGAAGGGCGATTTCCATACACGGCTGATACCTCCCCGTCTTAAGTCGCAACGCAGGTTAGTTTCCCGTACCAGTTCCTTGTCGGCCCGGTAGTTGATGCCATTCACCTCGATGCTCCGTGCGTTACGCTTCGGTTCGTCACCATCCAGCGAGTCGATCTCCTTGTCCTTCGCTACGCCTAGGCGGGGCGTGAACGTACCGATGCCATCCAACGTGACCGACTGCCCTTCCGCCATGCAATAGGCCAGATGTTCCGCTACTGTCGTCATCACCTGTATTACGCTACCCCTGCTCAAGCCCGATCCGGGGTAGGTGATCCGTTCCACGAAATCCTCCATATCCATGTTCCGTTGTATCTTCATCCGATAATACACCGGCTTTTCCCCCGTCCCGTTCAGGTCGCACATCTCTTGCTTGATATATTCTGCCATAACTGCTACTAGGTATAATTGTTTGTATCTTCAAGTTAAAAACATTCTTCTTACTATATACAAATATAATTACTATCTCATCTATTTCCAGATTATCGCCGTGGAATATATAGACCACGTCGTGATTTGTATATTCCACGTCTTGATCTGTACAGACCACGTCGTGGTTTGTAGAATTATACAGTATGCGCATAAGAATTCATAGGCTATCGAGCAAGAATTCATATAGGAGCGGAGCGTTTTTTGCTTATGGAGAAGAGGAGACGCTCTTACGTGTCAAAGTGGGAATAGTGTCAAACAATTAGACAGCGTTGTCAAAATATTGGACAGTTCTAAAAGAATAGCTTTTTGTTATCTGATTGTTGTTTAGTTGTTTATGTGTTTTGGCACGTTCTTTGCTATTATTTAGGTAGAAAATAATAGAGCAATGAAACAAATATTACTTACAACAGTTCTTTCTCTCAGTTTCGCTACGGCGACGGTGGCCCAAGAGAAACTTTGGACTTTGGATGAATGTATGCGCTATGCCGTGGAAAACAGCCCATCGGTTAAAAAGCAAGTTTATACATCAGATACGTATAAGGCGGAACGGAATGCCGCCGTAGCTTCTTTTTTCCCGGCGGCATCGGCTAAGGTCGGAGCGCAATATAGTTTTGGCCGTTCGATCGACCCTGCGACCAATACCTATGAGAATACTTCTACGTTTAATAATAACTATGGCCTCGACGCTTCTATTCCTATTTTTACGGGCGGACAGCTGATCAATCAATGGTTGATGGCAAAATCCAATCGCCGTATGGGAGTTAATGACATACAGAAAGCGAAAGATGATTTAGCGATGAAAACCATGCAGGCTTATATGGATGTGGTGTATTATAAAGGAACGATTCGTATGGCAGCCGAGAAATTGGAGGAGAGTAACCGTACCTTATATAAGACTCGCCGGCAAGAAGAGCTGGGTTTGAAAGGGAAAGCGGATGTAGCTCAATTCGAGGCTCAAGTAGCGGCCGATGATTATACATTGACCCACCAGCAGAATCTTTTCAATACGGCCTTGCTTACCTTGAGGGAATGTATGAATTATCCATCTGATTTAGAACTGGAGGTGGATACTTTATTACCTGATATCAATTATGTCCCGGAAGTAGAGAACGTGGCGGAGATTTTCGCTTATGCGTCCGGGAATAACCCTACCGCCTTGCAAGCCGAGTATCAATTAACGCAAAGTAAATACCAATATCGTATTTATAAAGGAAAGTTGCTGCCGAGTATTTATTTGAATGCTGGAATCTCTACGAGTTATTTCGAGAACCTGAAGTCTGAGACCTCTCCGGAAGCTTTCAAGGATCAGTTTAAGAATAACCGTGGTGAATATGTCTCTTTTAGCCTTAGCTTCCCCTTATTCGATGGTTTGAGCAGATTAACGAACGCTCGTCGTTACCGTAACAATATGCGGATCGCGCGGGAGACAAGAACAGAGGTCTTTCGCCAGTTGCAGACAGCGGTAGAGCAATCGGTCTTGGATCGTGAGGGATACGCTAAAGAGGCCATACAGATGGATAAGAAGGTGAGATCGGATGAGTTGGCTTATCGTGTGACCCTACGGAAGTACGAGGAAGGCTTGATGAGTACGCTGGATGTACAGACAAGCGCGAATACGCTGTTGGAGTCCAAGGCCAATTTGCTTCAAAAGCGATTGATGTACTTATTGAAAAGCAAGTTGGTAGATTATTATAAGGGCAAGCCTCTTATCAATGAATAAGAATTGAGAACATAGAATTTAGATGATAATAAAAAATATAGAATACGATGGATATACAATTAGAGAAAAAGAAAGGTCTTCAGAAGAAGCATATTCCTTATGTAGCGGGTGGCGTGTTGTTCGTTATCTTGTTGGGATGGATTATCTTTGGTGATCATGCTTCTACGTTGAAAGTGGACGCGAGAGGGATTAGCATCGGTAATGTGACCCGTGAGCAATTCAATGACTTCTTTCGTATGGATGGTCAGGTGCAACCTATCACGGTCGTGCAGCTTAGCCCCGAGGAGGGCGGTATCGTACAGGAGAAAGTCGTGGAAGAGGGTGCCCAAGTGAAGAAAGGCGATATCATTGTTCGTCTGAGCAACTCAAATCTGGATTTGCAGATCTTGAACGCTGAGGCCGAGTTGGCGGAGAAGCAGAACTTCCTTCGTAATACGCAGGTTACCATGGAGCAGGATAAGCTGACCAATCAGATGGAGAAACTTCAATACGATATGGACATGAACCGGGCCCGCCGCTCGTTCAACCAACAAGAGCAGTTGTATAAAGAGAACTTGATCGCCAAGGAGGATTATCTGAAAGCGAAGGAGGACTTCGAGTTAGCTTCTCAAAAGCACGCCTTGATTACCGAGCGCTTGCGCCAAGACTCTATCTCCCGCACGATCCAGATGGATGAGATGGAGGCCAGCTTGGCGAACATGCGGAAGAATATCCTGTTGATCCGCGAACGTAAGGAAAACTTGAATGTCCGTTCCCAGATCGACGGTGAGTTGGGACTGTTGGATGTCGTATTGGGGCAAAGCATCAATCCCGGACAAAAGATCGGCCAGATTAACGACCTTTCCGATTATAAGATAGAGGCCATGATCGACGAGCATTATATAGACCGTGTGAAACCGGGCTTAAGCGCCGCTTTCGAGCGTCAAGGCTCGTCTTTCGACTTAACGGTGCGCAAAGTTTATCCCGAGGTTCGTGATGGTAAGTTCCGTACGGATTTCGTTTTCACGGGTGAGCGTCCGGATAATATCCGTAGCGGACAGACCTACTATATCAACTTGGAGCTGGGACAACCTACCGAGAGTATCATTATCCCGAAGGGAACTTTCTTCCAGAGTACGGGTGGAAGTTGGATATTTGTTCTAGATCCGGATGGAAAGAAAGCTTACAGGCGTTCTATCAAGATCGGTCGTCAGAACCCGCAATATTATGAGGTTCTTGAAGGTCTGGAAGCCGGTGAGAAGGTGATTGTGTCCAGTTATGAGAGTTATAAGGATAATGAAGTGCTGGTGCTGGAATAAAATCGATATAATATGAAAAACATACTAATCGCCATTCGTTCCATTTTTAAGAAAGGGCGGCATAACGTGATGAAAATCGTATCGTTGGGAATCGGCTTAGCGGTAGGCTTGGTATTGATCGCTAAAGTCTATTTCGAACAATCGTATGATGATTTTTATCCGGATAGAGACCGGGTCTATCAAGTCTGGGCGAAATACCAGCAAAATGGAGGGGAGTTGAAGGATTATCCGCAAACAAGCGGTGGCATCGCTCCAACTATGCAACAACAGATACCCGAGATCGAGACCGTCACCCGATACACGAGTTTTGGAGACTGGACCTTTACGATGACCGACACCAAGATGAAATACTCCGGTCGTTGTATCATAGCGGATAGTTGTTTCTTTGATATTCTTCCTCGTCCTATGTTGATCGGAAATGCGAAAGAGGTTCTTTCCACCCCGATGTACGTGTTGATATCAAGTCGTATAGCGAAAAATATCGGAGGCGATGTTATCGGGAAAAACTTCACGGTAGACAATTCGCCGGGACGTACTATGACTATTGGTGGCGTTTTTGAGGAAGTTCCGGAAAATTCTCATTCCCGTTACGATGTAATTGTTTCCATGGCTTCGGCGGGTCGGTTCATGTGGGAGGGTTCGCCTACTAATATGTTGGGAAACGATCGTTACATAAGCTATGTGAAGTTGCACAAGGGGGTGAATCCTTTAGCTTTGGAGGAACAGGTGCGTACGTTTGTGAATTCTTATTTCCCTCCGGAGGAACAGCAAAAGGTCGGGTTAAGCATTGATTTCTCATTTCATAAGCTAGATAATCTACACAAGGAGTTGCCGCAAGTCAAGCGAATGACGTGGATACTTTCCTTACTGGCCTTCGCTTTGATCTTTACGGCGGTGATGAACTATATCTTGATCGTGATATCCTCTATCGTAAATCGCTCGAAGGAGGTGGCTGTCCATAAATGTTATGGGGCAAGCGAGAATAATATTCATGGTATGATGTTTGGTGAGGCGTTGGTACATATAGTGCTTTCACTGATCTTGGCCTTATTGTTGATCCTTGCGTTTAGAGGTACGGTAGAGGAGTTGTTGGCGACTTCGTTAGATTCCTTGCTCTTGTCTAATGGTAGCTTGGTCTTGCTAGGGATATGTATCTTGGTGTTTTTCGTATCTGGTTTTATGCCGGGATCATTATACGCCCGGATTCCGGTGGCCTCCGCTTTCCGTAATTACCGGGAGAATAAGCGTATCTGGAAGAAAGCCTTGTTGCTTGTCCAGTTTGTAGCTACGGGCTTTTTGGTGACGATGCTTGTTTTCGTTGCCCGTCAATATACGTTTATGGTGAATGATCGTCCGGGATATGCCTATGAGAACCTTGCCTACTGCGGGTTAGCTGGCGTGGACTCTACCTCTCGTGCCAAGATTCTGGATGAGGTGATGCGGCTTCCGGGAGTCGCTGCGGCTACCACCGTTTATCAATTGCCTTTCGAGCATGCTTCCGGTAATAATATTCTTTTACCGGGCGGGACTCAAGAGCTTTTTAATATCGCCGATCTCTATTGGGTAGGCAACGGATATCTGGACATGATGGAGATTCCCGTGATCCAAGGCCGCTCGTTCACGGAGAATGTGACCAACTCGAGAGAGGTGATGGTAGACCGCCGTTTCGTGGAGAAGATGAAATTGGTAGCGGGCTGGACGGATGATGTTGTTGGGAAGGATATTTGCGTCACCGAGCATAGCAAATGGAATGAGGAGCCATTCACGATTTGCGGCGTGTATGAGAATATCCGTCTGGGAGGAATCTCGAACCAAGATATGCGGCCCTCCGTATTATTCTATGCGCATAAGCCCATGTACACCTTGCAGGTGAAGTTCCATGAGCTGACCAACGATAATATGGCTCGTTTACAGCAGAAGATATCCGAGACATTTCCGGATCGTGAACTGAGCGCTATCTCTTTCCGTTCCGAGATCATGGATCTATATAAGGACTCCCGCCAATTCCGTGATTCCGTGATGATCGGAGGTCTGGTCACGCTTCTTGTTACGTTGATAGGACTTATAGGCTATACGAATGATGAGGTGAGCCGTCGTCGTAAGGAGATCGCCGTCCGCCGGGTGAATGGGGCTACCTTATGGGATATATTGAGGTTGTTCATAAAGGATATCGGATATATCTGTATCTATGCGGTCATATTAGGCGGTGGCATAGCATACTTTGTCTTGCAAAAGTGGCAAGAGCAATTCACGGAGAAAGTACCTTTGTCATGGTACATATTCTTGGGTTGCGGCGTATGTGTATTATTGATTATATATTCCGTGGTTTGTCTGGATGCCCGCAAGACGGCTAATGATAATCCGGTGAATTGCTTAAAATCTGAGTGATTGAAAATAGATAATAGAAAATTGATAATTCATAATTCATGAATAATTTATTGAACTTTAAGTCCTTTTTAAAGTTCCTTGGAAGGAATAAGGCTTATACGCTGATAGACGTGTTTGGTCTGTCTGTATCGTTGATGTTTGTGTTATTGATAGCGGTCTATACGGTACAGGAGATGTCTACAGATAAATTCCATACCAAGGCGGATCGTATCTATCTGGTCGGGAATGAAAATTGGATGGCCACCGGAGCCGCCATTCCTTATAAGATAAAGGAACGCTATCCGGAGGTAGAGAAAGTTTGCCCGGTAGTGGCAGATAATTCAAGCAATATAGTTGTAGTTTCCGGTGATCGGAAACTAAAGGCGAACGTGATGTTCGCGGACTCTACGTTCTTCGATTTCTTTGATTTCCGGCTGTTACAAGGCACTCGTGAGCAAGCGTTGGCCGCCGGGAACTATGCGGTGGTCTCCTCTTCGTTCGCCCGTAAGATGTTCGGAACGGATGATCCGATGGGACGGCAGTTGGTGGTGGGTGATACCATATCGGCTACTATAAACGGGGTGGTGGAGGATTTACTTCATTCCTCTATTCCCGAAGCGGATGTGATCGTGCGTTGGGAGCAGATTCGCTGTTTTAACCCCAGCTTAGCCCCGGATCAGTTGGGGAATGCCGGAAGTACATCGGCTTTTGTCTTGGTGCGTGAGGGTAGTGATTTCCCTTCTCGTGCGGAGGATATGGCCCATTGGTTCAAGGAGTTTTATTGGCCGTATCAATATGGGACGGCAAAGGAGGTACGCATATTGCCGCTTAGTGAGCAGTATTTTGCGAAAGCCGCTTCTTACTCTTCTTTGCGAAAGGGAGATTGGCGTTTCGTGATCGTGCTGATGTCCGTAGGCTTCCTTATCTTGATTTTCGCGGTCATTAATTATATTAACTTGACGGTCGCCCAAGCGGGTTTCAGGGCGAAGGAGATGGCTACCCGGCGCCTTTTGGGTTCTTCACGGGGCGAGTTATTCATGCGCTTGATGCTGGAGTCTACTTTGCTTACATTTATTTCTTTGGTTATCGGGGTTCTCCTTGCCTTGGCGGTCGTGCCGTTTGTCAATGATTTATTGCAGACACGTGTCGATATGAATGTATTGGGTAGACCTGTCTGGCTATTGGCTTTGGTTTCATTAACGGTTGTCGTGGGAGTTTTATCCGGCTTACTGCCCGCTATCATTATTTCTTCTTCTAAACCGATCGAGGTGGTAAGGGGTACGTTCCGGGCTAAGACGAAAATGGTATTCAGTAAGTTCTTTATCGTATTCCAAAATGTGATCACGATCACGATGATCGCCGCCTCTATCACGATGGTTTGCCAGATCGTTCATATGATCAACGCTCCTGTCGGATATAAAACGAAGAATTTATTGGCTATGCGGTCGGTGGATGAAAGGCAGTTATCCGCTTTTGTCGGTGAGTTGAAAGGTTTGTCATGCGTAGATAGGGTCGGGAAGACTCAAGGATTGCCTTTATTCGGTAGTAATAATTGGACTTCTACTTATCAGGGGCAAAATATATCTTTTCAGCAATTCGTTATGGATAAGGATTGTTACGATATGCTGGGATTGGAGATTTTGCGTGATAACCACTTAACGACAGAGGGCTGGTTCCTAAATGAGCAAGCGATGCGTGAGATGAACTTATCGGAGGATGCGACCTCTTTTATGTTGGATAGGCACGAAAGGCCGATAGCGATAGCGGGTATCGTCCGGGATTTCTATTGCTTTGGAAATGTGACGACAGGGATGAACCCTGTCATGTTCCGTTTCTTGAAAGATAATGAAGCTCCTTGGATGATTTTGATCGAGACACAAGGTGATCCTTTCGCCGCAAAGGAGGCTATCGGTAAAGTATATGAGAAAGTGACCGGACTTGAGTTTGAGGCTTTCTTCATGGATGAGAGTTTACAAAACTCATTCGACTCGCAAATCCGTTTGGCAAAGATCGTAATCGTATTCTCGATAATCGCCATCCTTATTTCTTTGCTAGGCTTATTGGCGATGTCCACTTATTTTATCCAACAGCGTTTGCAAGAAGTATCCGTACGAAAGGTATTTGGTTCCAGCAACCGGCAGATATTGGTTAAGCTCGTATTCACGTTCTTGAACTATGTGCTGATCGCTTTCGTGATCGCCATACCTATTATTATGTACTTTATGAAAGATTGGCTGTCTGATTATTCATATCGTATTAGTTTAAGTCCGCTGATATTTATCGCCGCCGGCTTATTCTGCCTCGTGATCTCGTTTGTCTCTGTCTTTTTCCAGAGCTACCGGGCTGCCACGTCGAATCCGGTGGATAGTTTTAGGCATAGGCTTTAGTAACTTTTAAAAGGAAATATCATGAACTCAATCGTACGAAATTTCATTTTTGTGATCAGTCGTTTTAAAATGGCTAGTTTCTTGAATGTAGGAGGATTATCTGTGGCTTTCACGGCTTTCTTGATCTTGTTCATGCAAATTCGTTACGAGTGGGGATACGATCGTTTTCATAAGCATGCCGACCGGTTGTATCGCTTGGAGATCGTTTTCAACAATACAGGGGCGCAAGTCGTATTGAACCGCCCGCTTATCGATCGGTTCTTGGCCTCCTCTCCGCATATCGAGGAGGGAGCGTTGATCAATCAGTGGGGCGACAAGATATATATCACGGTGGATCGGGACGGTGAGAGCGGATGACTTTCCAAGAGAAGTTCTGCGTATGTTACCCCTCCTATGCTCGTGTTTTTGACTTTGATATGGTGGAAGGTGAGGCGGCGGCATTGGAGGAGAAAGGCCGGGTATTGATACCGGCAAGTATGGCTCATCGTTTCTTTGGCGATCATCCGGCGGTCGGGCAAGTCTTGATTGGGGAGGGGTGGACGTCCGAGGTAGGAGGTGTCTATCGGGATTTTCCCTCCAACTCGATCGTCAGTAATGCGGTCTATCGGCGCATATCGGACAAGGAAGGAGCAGGCGCTTGGATGCAAAACAATTTTGAGTGTTATCTCCGTTTGGATGATCCGGCCTCCGCTCCGGATGTCTTGGCCGGTTTCAAGAAAAATTTCCGTCATGACGGATGGAATTGGAAAACGAGACAATTGCGTTTAACCGCTCTGCCGGATATCTATTTTAAGACGGACACGAGCTACGATTCACAGAAGCAAAAGGGGAGCTATGCCCAGCTTCAGGCGTTATCCGCTATCGCTATCTTGATCGTATTGATAGCGGTCATTAATTTTATGAACTTTAGCAACGCTTTGGTACCGGTCCGTCTGCGGGGTATCAATACGAGGAAGGTATTAGGGAGTCCGGTATCGGCGCTCCGGATGGCCGTGGCCTCGGAGGCGGAGGGAATGTGCCTGTTGTCTTACCTGATCGCTTTGCTGCTGGTTCGCCTGTTGTCGAAGACCGGGTTTGTGGATTTGGTCAGTGGAGGCATTTCCTTGGAGGGGCAGATGCCCTTGTTGATCGCCTGTGGAGGCTTTGTGTTGCTGATCGGACTTATCGCTGGTTGCTGGCCGGCTTGGTATATCACCTCTTTCTCTCCGGCACTGGTGCTGAAAGGAAATTTTGGCTTATCTCCCAAGGGGCGCTCGTTCCGCAATGTGTTAGTAGGATTTCAGTTCGTGGCCTCTTTTATTTTGGTTATAGCGGCTTTGTTTATCACGTGGCAGAATTACAATATGCTTCATACGCCGCTTGGATTCGATAGCGAGCGGATTGTCACCGTAAAGCTAAACCGTAATCTGAGTAGGCAACCGGAGAGCGTGCGTCAGCGGTTGGGGCAACTCTCCTCTGTCGAGGCCTTGTCGTTTACCTCAAGAGTGCTTGGCGCTGAGGATAATTACTCCGGCTGGGGACGTACCTACGTGGATGAGGATATCCAATTCAAGGTGGTGCAGGCAGACTCGGAGATTGAGCGGGTATTGGCCCTTCCTATTCTGGAGGGGCGGGGATTCCTGCCGGAAGACCAGTTGAGCGATGGCACTTATTTGTTCAATGAGGAAGCGAAACGGACCTATGGGCTGAAAGCGGGAGATCCAATCCGGTTGGACTGGGGAGATTTACATCGTAGGGAGAAGATCGCCGGTTTCGTGCCTGACCTGAAATATAACTCGTTCCGGGATAAACTGGAGCCATTCGCCATTTTTGTCGGAAAGGATATTATGGCTGGGGCCTTGACGAATTTGATGATCTTGGTTCGCCCGGGGACGGACTACCGTCAACTATCGCAAGACATAGGGAGCGCCTTGCGGGAACTAGATCCCGATTATCCCCTCGATATCCATTTGTTCAACAATATCCAAGAGAACTTGTACCAGAAAGAGCTGCTACTTGGCAAACAAATCTTGTTCTTCAGCTTGATTGCCGTATTCGTGTCTTTGGTAGGTGTATTTGGTGTTGTCTTGTTTGAGAGCGAATATAAACGGAAAGAGATCGGTATCCGGAAGGTATTTGGCGCTACCGTGATGGACTTGTTGCGGAAGCATAACCTATCGTATCTATGGATCGTTATGATCTGTTTCGTGATCGCCTCGCCGATCGCTTGGTACGGCATTGAGCGCTGGCAAGAGAATTTCGCCTTGAAGGCTCCGCTCCATTGGTGGATTTTCCTCTTGGCTTTCCTTGCCATTACGATCATCACGTTGCTCACGGTTACGATCCAGAACTACCGGGCTGCCAGCACGAATCCCGTGGACAGCATCCGGCAGGGATGTTGATATCGGCCCTTCAGATCCCGAACAAGAACGGTAACGGTTTGCTGTCCTTGAAATCTTTGGCGGTGTTTCCGGCGTAAATCTCGCCGTCTGTGAGCGTTAGTTTCTTGATAGGTGTACCTGCCTTGAAGTCCAAGCTCTTGAAATCTACCCAAAAGATATCCGGGCTTAAAGTAGACTCGAAGTAATATACCTTATTCTTCTGGTCGGCTACCGTACGCCAGCGGGTAGAGGAGATATTCGGTTGATCCGGGGTCGTGATTCCCAGAGGTACCGATACGTTACGCATTACGCTGAATACCCCGGCTACCGCTTCCCGGAAATTACTTGTCTGCGGGATGGCGTGGATATAGAAAGAGGCACGCACGAAACGATCGGAAGCTCGGTTCGTACCCGGCAACATGACCAAGCCGCCTATCTGTTGCCAGTAATCGTTTAAGGTTAGTTGCTTATCGTATGTAGGGGAATTCGTCATGACTTGGCATTCCCGTCCCTCGTGGATAACCAAGTTCCCGTTCAGGTATTCGAAGATAGCGCTATTTCCTGAAGCGTCCGAGATCGAGAGATGCAAGGTCGATTTCGCCCCGTTCGGGAGATCCGGATCGTCGATGCGGAAGACCTCCTTGCTTAACTCGGCAACCGCCTCATCTACCGTGGCGAAATTATCGAGTACATACTGCGTCCAGATGCTAAGCCCCATAACCGGGCGGTTATCGTCCGGTCGGAAATAAGATGACTCGGTGAGGAACAATAGGTTGGCTACAAGCCCCTTCTCGTTCATTCCGTCGCACGTACCGATATCATACCCGGCGGTCACCACGCTTCCGTATTTCGAGGTCCATTGGATGGTATTATCGGATATCGCCCCCCTTCTTTGCACGCCCCGGGGGAAGAGGTAAAGGTTGGATTGCGGGTCCTCTTTCCAATCCATGGTACGTCCGGTTACGACCATATTGTCCGGCCCGAGGTAAACGGCCCTTGTACACGCCTCGCTTCCCGTAGGGTTCATGAACATGAGCAAGCCGGCGAAAAGAGAGGCCAGTGTTAAATTCTTTGATTTCATAAGATCTATATTATTAGGATAATCTATTTATGAAACAAGTGGCTTTAAGGAATGTTTAGGGATGGTTTAGAATGATATACGAGATACGGAGCCGTGTGAGTAGCCCCAATTTCGTTTTTAGGCTTTCATATCGTCGAGGATGCGGAAGCGTTGGGTATGGGAAGCCAACGATACGATTTGAGCTCCTTGGACGATAAATAAGTGCGGTTTCTACCGTGATAAAAACATTTAATAACATCCTTTTTATCGGGCTTATTACTTCAAAGGCGTTATCTTTGCCCATGAATAAATAACAGTTTTGGGAGTACAAACTAAAAACGATTTGATTATGTTCTCAGGTATTGTAGAAGAAGCGGCTCAGGTAGTAGCCCTCCAATCCGATAAAGGAAACCTTCATCTGACGATGAAGTGCTCATTCGTGAATGAGCTGAAAATAGATCAGAGCGTGGCTCACAACGGCGTTTGCCTTACGGTGGTAAGCATGACGGAAGATACGTATACGGTTACCGCTATCAAGGAGACCTTGGAACGTTCGAACCTCGGGAACCTGAAAGTGGGCGATAAGGTGAACTTGGAGCGTAGCATGTTGATGAACGGCCGTCTGGACGGGCATATCGTACAGGGGCACGTGGACCAGACTGCCGTTTGCGCGGAGGTGAAGGAGGCGGACGGCAGCTGGTACTATACGTTCGAGTACGCTTTTGATAAGGAGATGGCCCGGCAGGGGTATATGACCGTGGAGAAAGGCTCCGTTTGCGTGAACGGCGTCAGTCTGACGGTATGCAACTCCCAGCAAAACAGTTTCCAAGTCGCTATCATCCCTTATACGCACGATAACACGAACTTTTGCCAGATCGAGAAAGGTACGGTAGTGAACCTAGAGTTCGATATTGTCGGGAAGTATATCAGCAAGATGATGCAGTTTAAATAAGGTTCGAAGAATTTCCTATCCATAAAAGGCTTTAGCGGTATCTGATGATCCCGGCTAGAGCCTTTTCTATCTACGGACAATCTTAATTCCGTGCGTGTACGATTAAAAACGTTTTAAGTAAATTTTCACTAACCAAAACTATCCTTGGTATGTTTATTGTTATATAATTATATGAGAAAAATAGACTAAACATATCAGATTATGGCCTATATCGATTATTACAAGATTTTGGGGGTGAACAAGGACGCTTCTCAGGATGATATCAAGAAAGCCTATAAGAAGTTGGCTCGGCAATATCACCCTGACTTGAATCCGAACGATCCCGACGCCCATCGTAAGTTTCAGGAGATCAATGAGGCGAACGAGGTGCTTAGCGATCCGGAAAAGCGTAAGAAATACGACCAGTACGGGGAGAATTGGAAACATGCGGATGAGTTCGAGGCTCAACGGAAGCAGTATGGCCAGCAAGGTGGCGGCTTTGGCGGTGAGGTTAGGCTCCCTTTGCAGCATCATGATCATGGCCAGTGGTTCCAGTCCCTTCTGACGGGCCGCTTCGGCACGGGTCTTCCGTTTGGGTTTGTAGGGGAGGTAGATGTCCTCCAGTTCCGTAGGATTCCAGGTGGCGTTGATGCGCTTTTCGAGCTCCGGAGTGAGTTTGCCTTGCTCGTTGATGGTACTGAGGATGGTTTCCTTCCGTCTGGCTATGTCGCACAACTTGTCATGTTGCTCCTTGATGTTCTCTATCTGTACTTCGTTCAGTCCGCCGGTAGCTTCCTTACGGTAACGGCTGATGAAAGGGATGGTGGCACCTTCGCCCAACAAGTGGAGGGTACTGCTGATTTGTCTTTCCGGAATTCCCAGTAATCCGGAAATCATTTGATGAAATAGTTCCATAAACAATTTTTTTGTGAATGAATGAGCGACAAAAATACACATAAATCTGTTATAGCCGACAAGTTTTAGTATATTTGCAAGCTAAAATGAGATAGTAACACTTCAAAACTTACAAGTATGATGAGATATATAGGATGCCTGTTTATCTGTTTACTATGGCTTTTCCGGGCCACAGCGTTATTTGCTGTCTCTAACGATCAGAAACCCATCCTGATTATCTGCTCCTACAATCCCGCCGCTCATCAAACTTCGGTCACTATCTCCGACTATATGGAAGAATATAGCAAATTGGGAGGGAAACGCGATATTATCATTGAAAACATGAACTGCAAAAGTTTCTCCGAAGCCCCGCTTTGGAGCGGTATGATGACGCAGATTCTTTCTAAATATCAAGGGGAGAAGCATCCGGCGCAGATTATTCTGTTGGGACAGGAAGCATGGGCGGCGTATCTGTCGCAACGGGATTCGATACAGGTGAAGGTGCCGGTGATGTGTAGTCTCGTCAGCAGTAACATCGTCATACTGCCCGAGGATACGGTTGCCGGACTGGACACATGGATGCCGGAATCGGTCGATCTCTTTACCGACCACATGAATATACCGGAATTGAAGTCGGGATTTATCAATCAGTACAATATAGAAGATAACGTCCGGATGATCAAGGTGTTTTATCCGAAGACGGAACACATCGCTTTTATTTCGGACAATACTTACGGCGGCGTCACCATGCAGGCACTGGTGCGGAAGGAAATGAAGAAGTTTCCCGAAATCGACCTGATCTTGATGGACGGCCGGCGGCATACTATCTATACGATTGTAGAAGAATTGCGTCATTTACCGGAGAATACGGTGATCATGGTAGGCACGTGGCGTGTGGATATGAACGAGGGGTATTTCATGCGGAATGCGACGTATGCCATGATGGAGGCTACTCCTACCATCCCGGCTTTTACTCCTTCATCGGTGAGCCTTGGATATTGGGCGATAGGAGGAGTGCTGCCCGATTATCGGAAAGTGGGAGAAGAGATGGCTATGGAATCTGTCCGGATGGATAATCAGTCCGGCAACGCGGAAAAACATCTGCAGATTATTGAATCTAAGGCTGTGATGGACAGTAGGAAAGCGAAAGAATGGGGACTGGATCCGAAGGCTTTGCCGTTTGGCGTGGAGCTCATCAATCAGCCGGTTTCATTCTATCAGCAGTATACGTATCAGATATGGTCTGCTTGCACTTTGTTTGTTGTATTGGTGTTGGGGCTGTTTATTTCTCTCTTTTATTATTTCCGTACGAAGCGGTTGAAAGACGAACTGTTGAGGTCGGACAAAGATTTGCGTGTGGCGAAAGACAGGGCGGAAGAGTCCAACCGACTAAAAAGTGCTTTCCTGGCAAACATGAGTCATGAGATACGTACACCGCTGAACTCAATTGTCGGATTCTCGGATGTGTTGGCTGTGGAAGGAAGTACGGAGGAGGAACGTCAGTCCTATTTTCAGATTATCAAGACTAATTCAGATTTACTGCTTCGCCTGATTAATGATATTCTTGACCTTTCGCGACTGGAGGCTAACCGGGTGACGCTAACTTGGGAGGAGTGTGATGTCGTACTGTTGTGTCGGCAGGTGGTTGCTTCCGTTAGTTTTTCACGGCAATCTTCGGACAATCAGTTTCTGTTTACCACTTCTTTTGAGACGTACCGGATGGAGACGGATATACAGCGTATGCAGCAGGTGATTATCAATCTCTTGTCGAATGCTGATAAGTTTACGAAAAAGGGGAAGATTACATTGGACTTTTCTGTCGATGAAAAAACGGGAATGGCGGTTTTCTCAGTGACTGACACCGGATGCGGTATCCCGAAAGAAAAACAGAAACTTGTGTTCGAACGCTTTGAAAAACTGAATGAGTATGCTCAGGGAACCGGATTGGGGTTGTCTATCTGTAAATTGATCGTATCTAAATGGAAGGGAGCTATATGGATTGATCCCGACTATACAGGCGGGGCACGATTTATATTCTCGCATCCTCTAAAAATAGAAAAAGAATGAAACGAATAACATTGATTTATGCTTGGCTTTTCTGTCTGACACTGTCCGTTGCAGCACAGGAAAAGGTAGTGAAGTTGAAGATTGTACAGACAAGTGATGTACACGGAAATTATTATCCTTACAATTTTATAACCCGTCAGGAATGGAAAGGGAGTCTGGCCCGGATATACTCATTTGTTGAGAAGGAACGCCGGGAGTATAAAGATAATCTGATATTGCTGGATAATGGGGATATTCTGCAAGGACAGCCTACCGCTTATTACTATAATTATATAGATACCGTGTCTCCGCATCTTTGTGCGGAGATGATGAATTATATGAAATATGATGCGGGCAATATGGGAAATCATGATGTGGAAACTGGACGTGCTGTATTCGACCGTTGGATTGAAACCTGTGACTTTCCTGTACTGGGAGCCAATATCATTGATACGTCTACGGGGAAACCTCATCTTCCTCCTTATAAAGTGTTGGAACGGGACGGGGTGAAGATCGTCGTTTTGGGGATGATTACACCGGCCATTCCTGCCTGGCTTTCGGAAAATCTGTGGAGAGGGCTTCGTTTTGACGATATGGAGGAGACGGCTCGCAAATGGATGAAGATAATCCGTGCAAAGGAGAATCCGGATGTGGTCATCGGGTTGTTCCATGCCGGACAGGATGCGTTTAAGATGTCCGGTAAATATAATGAGAATGCGTCTCTGAATGTGGCAAAGAATATTCCGGGATTCGATGTGGTATTGATGGGACATGATCATGCCCGCGAATGTAAGAAGGTGATGAATGTAGCCGGAGATTCGGTGTTGATTATCGATCCGGCCAGCAATGGAATTGTATTGTCTAATGTCGATGTGACCTTGAAACTGAAAGATGGGAAGGTGCGCAGCAAAGATATAAAAGGAGTATTGACCGAAACGAAAGATTATGGAATCAGCGAGGACTTTATGAAGCATTTTGCTCCTCAATATGACACTGTCCGTAACTTTGTCTCTAAAAAGATCGGTACATTCACCGAGAGTATCTCAACCTGTCCTTCTTTCTTCGGACCGTCTGCTTTTATCGACTTGATCCATACCTTGCAGCTTGATATCACCGGTGCGGAGATATCCTTTGCAGCACCGCTTTCATTTGATGCGAAAATAAATAAAGGTGATGTGTTTGTCAGCGATATGTTCAATCTGTATAAGTATGAGAATATGCTATATATGATGACTTTATCCGGAAAAGAAATCAAGGACTATCTGGAAATGTCTTATTTCATGTGGACCAACCGGATGAAGTCTCCGGACGATCATCTGCTCTGGTTTAAGGAGAAACGTCGCGAAGGTGCGGAGGACAGAGCTTCTTTCCAAAATTTCAGCTTCAATTTTGATTCAGCATCGGGAATTATTTATACCGTAGACGTCACCAAGCCGCAAGGGGAGAAGATTACGATTATCAGCATGGCAGACGGCAGTCCTTTCCTCATGGATAAGATTTATAAGGTGGCTTTGAACTCTTACCGGGGGAATGGCGGTGGAGAACTGCTGACGAAAGGATCAGGCATCCCGCAGGAGAAATTGAAAGAGCGTATCATCTTCTCTACGGATAAGGATCTTCGTTTCTATCTGATGAATTATATAGAAAAGAAAGGTACTATGGCCCCGAAGGCATTGAACCAATGGAAATTCGTTCCTGAAAAGTGGACTGTTCCGGCTGCTGAACGTGATTATAAGTTTTTATTCGGAGATAGTCAATAAGTAGGCAAAAGTGTTCTTTTTGACAGATAATCTCTCGCCTTAGGTTGAACATCTCATTATTACTGGTATCTTTGTCGCAACCAAAAGAGAGAGTGTATGGATATGCAAGTTGTTCCTAAGATAGGTATTTCTTCGGTAGTTCATTCTAAACATATAGATTCTGACAACATTGATGTTGTTGATAACGATATAGCGCTCTTCGACACGGAGAGCGTTATTTCCCTTTATAATGGCCCCAGTAAACTGGAAGTGGTGAGCATCGGACTTTGTCTGGAAGGCTCTACTCGTTTTAATATCAGTCTGCGTGAGTTTGAACTGATTCCGGGCAGAATGGTTATTGCGTTGCCCAATCAGATAATCGAACATCGTCAGTTCAGTTCCAATTTCATAGGGATTTTCTTTGCTGTATCAAAAAGTCTGTTGGAATCATTGCCCAAAGTTGGTAATGTGCTTTCATTCTTTTTCTTTCTGAAAGATTACCCTTGTTTTGATCTCAATCTGCACGAGCAGGAGATGATTAAGGAGTATCATGCTTTCATCAGAAAGAGATTGAAAAATAAAGACGATAGGTACCGTAGGGAGGTAGTAATGGGATTGATGCAGGGCTTCTTCTTTGAGCTTTGCAATATTTTCAACAGTTATGCTCCGGATGCTTCTGCCGTTGTCAAAAGTAAAAGTCGTAAAGAATATATATTTGAGCGCTTCTATGAATCTTTGGTTCAGTCTTATCAGTCGGAACGCAGCGTGAAGTTTTATGCGGATCAGTTGTGTCTGACGCCGAAACATCTGTCCGGAGTTGTCAAGGAAGTCAGCGGGAAGACGGTAGGGGAGTGGATTGACGAATTAGTGATCTTGGAAGCGAAGGCACTCTTGAATTCTTCGAGCATGAACATACAGGAGATAGCCGACCGTTTAAACTTTGCCAACCAGTCGTTCTTCGGTAAGTACTTTAAGCATTATACCGGTATGTCTCCCAAAGAATACCGGAAAAGCAGATAGCTCCCCAAAATTACAAAACTACAGAACACCTGAACGTACTCGGCTCAATGTTTCCGGTGTCATCAGCAGGTATGAAGCGATGTGTGCCAAAGGTGCCCGTTTGATGATTTCCGGATGAGTTTCGAGCAATAGATTATAACGCTCGCGGGCGGATTCGAAACGCCAGGAATCGGCTTTGGTTTGCGATACAATCAGAGAATATTCCAGTATCTTCCGATAGAACATATTGATTTCCCAGTTTTGCTTTGTCAGCTGCATCATTTTGTCATAAGGGAACAGATAGATGACAG
>ENA-OPCD01001074-OPCD01001074.1-human-gut-metagenome-genome-assembly--contig:-NODE-1074-length-21792-cov-2.972673_pt1 | contig 21792 bp, 16 predicted proteins | sample MGYA00241560_ERZ501471 | MGnify/ENA primary metagenome ERZ501471 (study PRJEB25962, sample SAMEA2042578) | human gut metagenome | biome: human gut; feature: human-associated habitat; material: faeces...
ACAATACCATAACAAATGTAGTAAGCGAAGTATTGATGCTTCGTGAAAGTGTCTGTGTAAGGGACTCGTTTGCTATATCAGCAAGCTCATCTGCTGAGTACTTCTTGATACCGTGAAGGTTCTCACGGATACGGTCAAAGATAACGATTGTATCGTTGACTGAGTAACCTACGATTGTAAGTATACATGCGATAAACGTACTGCCGACTGAGATTCTGATAAGTGCATATGCTGTGACTACAACAAGCACATCATGTACCAGCGCAAGGATAGCACTTGAAGCAAATCTGATGTCCTTGAATCTGAACCAGATATATAACAGCATGAAAATACATGAAATAATAACTGCCTTTACAGCGTTTGTTCTCATCTCTCCACTGATTGTTGAGCTGATACTCTGAGTCTCTATAGTTGATGCATCAACATTGAAATCCTTCTCAAGAAGAGCTGCGAGATCCTGTCTCTCATCGAGTGAAAGTGTACGTGTCTTTAATGTGACATCATGGCTGCCCTGGACTGTAGTAACCTGCACTGCACTATTGCCAAGGAGCTTTGATACTGAAGGCACGATGTCCTTCTCAACCTCTGCGGCTGTATAATCCTTGCCAAAGTCTGCTGTGGTTGATGTACCACCTACGAACTCAAGGCTGTAGTTTAATGCATTGCCGCTTGTAGCACCGAAATAAATCATACCGCCGATACCTGCAAGTATAACTACACCTGAGATAACAAAGTATTTAACTCTGTTCTGTACAAATCTGATAACCTTTCTCTTCTTTGCCTTGCCGTAGAACTTCTCAGCTCTGACACCGACACCGTAAAATGCTCTTGTAAGGTATTTTGCAATAAAAAGAGCTGTAAACAGTGACAGAATAATTGAAATCATAAGTGTGTATGCAAAGCCCTTTACTGTACCTGAACCGAGCACCATAAGCACAAGTGCTGCGATAAAGGTTGTAACCTGTCCATCGAGGATGGCTGAAAGAGCCTTCTTGTAGCCCTCATTTACTGCAGCAAGCACTGATTTGCCACCTGCGATTTCCTCACGGATACGGGCAAATACGATAACGTTTGCATCTACTGCCATACCGATACCAAGGATGATACCCGCGATACCCGGCAGTGTAAGTGTAATCTCAAACCAGTAAATAAACAGCACTGTAAGCATTGAGTAGAGTGCAAGTCCGATAGATGCAACCACACCGAGTATACCATAGAGCACAATCATGAATATCATGATTAAGATAATTCCGATAATTGCAGCCTTTACTGCATTTGTGAGCGCTGTTCCACCGAGCTGTGCGCCAACAACATTTGACTCTAACTCCTCGAGCTGGAGGTTGATGGCTCCGACACGGATAAATGTTGCAAGGCTTGTTGCCTCGTCGTAATCCTTCATTCCGTTGATTACACAGTTACCATCTGAGATAACGGCGCTTACTGTAGGAACGCTGATGAAATGATCATCATAGTATATACCGATTGACTGTCCTGCATCCTTTGCCTTCTTTGTGGCATCTGCCCATGTGTCAATAGCCTTATCCTTGAGCTTTAATGAAACAACAGGCTCCTTGGTTGATGTAGATGATGACTGGTCATACTGGGCGCTTGCATCCTTTACATCGTTACCATCGAGGATGACTGAGCCATTGGCCTTTAAGGTGTCAATATCATAGTTGAGCTTGTAGCCGCCCTCAACCGATGTGTCCTGTGTATAGTTGGCATTTCCGTCACTGTCATACTGGGCGATGAAGTACAGTGATCCCGGACTTCCAAGATCCTCGAGTACCTTGTTAGGGTCGTCAACACCCGGAATCTCTACAGTGATACGGTCATCCCCGCTCTTGTATACAGAGTACTCTGTTGTGTAGCTCTCTGCACGCTCCTCGAGCTTTGCGATAGTATCATTTACATCCTTGTCTGAAGGATTCTTGTCCTTGATATGGTAGGTGATTGAAACACCACCTGAGAGGTCGAGACCAAGCTTGATATTCTGATAATCCTTATCCTTGGTGCTCTCACCATTAGCAGTTGCCTCCTGCTTTTGCTTTGTGTCGGTGATTACTGCAGTGGAATACCAGCCCAGCAAGCCGATACAAATGACTGCCACAAGGATAATCACCCAACTCTTTCCTTTTTTCATTTTCTTATACCTTCCTGTCATTTTGCTACCATCCATATAGGTATACAGATGGCAAATATATTCGCACACGGGTCACAAATACCGCTATCCGTTTCCCGTGACAAATTCAAATTATTGTGCATCATCTGCCATATCAGCCTCTGCTGCCTTAATCATGATAGCGCACTCTATACGCTTCTTCTGCAGCTCGCAGCCTAAATCATAGGCATCAGTGATTGTGCCGTGGAAGTTGTATGAGTTGGCGGCACAGCCACCGCTGCAATAGAATCTGGCAAAACAGTTGCGACATTTTTCCTTGGCATAAACATTACAGCACTTAAACTCATCCTGGATGTCAGTGGCCTTGATGCCATCCCAGACATTACCCATAAGGAAGTCCTCATTGCCCACAAACTGGTGGCATGGATATAAATCTCCCCATGGAGTCACTGCCAGGTACTCAGTTCCTGAGCCACAACCGGAAAGACGCTTATATACACAAGGTCCTCCCTCTAAATCTATCATAAAATGGAAGAAATTGAAGCCGTTTCCTGCCTTGTTTCTCTTTACCATCTCTGCTGCAAGTCTGTCGTACTCATCAAAGAGCACAGGTAAATCAGATTCCTTAAGTGCATACTCATCTGTAGGCTGTGCCACCACAGGCTCAACCGAAATCTGTTTGAAGCCTAAATCAGCCAGATGAAGCACATCCTTTGAAAAATCAGTATTGAAATGTGTGTATGTACCTCTCACATAGTACTTGTCCTGATGTCTGCTCTCCGCAAACTTCTGGAATTTCGGAACAATAAGGTCATAACTGCCGGCACCCTTTCTGAAAGGTCTCATGCGGTCATGAACCTCCTTGCGTCCGTCGATACTAAGGACCACATTGTCCATCTCTTTGTTGGCGAACTCCATAATCTCGTCATTTAAAAGCACACCGTTTGTGGTGAGTGTGAACCTGAAATGCTTGTCATGAAGCTTCTCCTGCTCTCTTCCATATGCCACAAGCTGCTTCACCACATCCCAGTTCATAAGAGGCTCTCCTCCAAAGAAGTCTACCTCTAAGTTTCTCCTGCTGCCTGAATTGGCAATCAGGAAATCAAGTGCCTGTTTTCCTGTCTCGTAGCTCATGAGAGCTCGTCTGCCATGATACTCGCCCTCCTCTGCAAAACAATATCTGCAGGCAAGGTTGCAGTCGTGCGCTATGTGAAGGCAAAGTGCCTTTACAACTGTCTGGCGCTTCTTGAAATCTATGATACGCTCTTTGTATGTATCTTCTGTGAAGAGCTCTTCATTATCCTTAAGCTCATTTACTTCCTGTATTGCTTCTTCTATCTCCGTCTGTGGATACCTGTCCACAAGCTTTTCAATAATCTCCTTAGCTGAGTTGTCCTCAAACAGCTCAATAACGTCATATGTGACATCATCCACCACATGGATTGCGCCACTGTTGACATCTAAGACAATATTATAGCCGTTGTTCTTGTACTGATGAACCACTACAATATTCCTCTCTTTCTATACACATTTTAAAATTACACTGCGAAAAGAGTGTGCACCTATCAGCGCACACTCTTTAAATCCGCTTCACCTATGACTATTTGTACTGCTCACAAGTCTGGTTTCCAACTGTACAAGATGTCTTGCAAGCTGACTGGCATGATGTCTGGCACTCGCCACATCCGCCCTTTTTAACTGTGTTCTGTAATTTTCTTGTATTTAATGTCTTTACGTGTTTCATTTTTATCTCCTTTTCATTTAACGATGTCTCATTGACACATCATATTTGCTTTCAACATTATATCACAGCATTATCAATATGAAAAGTCCTTTTTTAGCGAAAAACAAGCGCTGAAAACATTACCAGAAGGAGTATTATCAAAAGCTCGAATATATTTTTTGATTCACCTATATCTATGACCACTGTTGCTATCACATACGTTATCCAGTATGCTACGACCGTCACCCTGATAAAACGTCTGCGGTGAAAGCAGCATTTGAGCAAAAAGCCGCACACAAGCCCCACCACTATATTGACCGCCATTGAGAGTGCAAAGCTTATCCACTCCGCCATGTCGACAAAGCACTGTACTATAGAAAGTATGATAAGGCACAAAAGCGCCGTAAGATGCATGATACATATTGTTATTACAGGACCTTTGATTTTTCTCCACATAAAAACGCCCTCCACACATCATATATATGTGCAAAGGGCGGTAATTATTCATGTATGAAATTCATTCGTGATTACAGCTCACAGTTATTAACTGTTCTAGGGAATGGGATAACGTCACGGATATTGCCCATGCCGGTAAGATACATTACGCATCTCTCAAAGCCCAGTCCAAAGCCTGCGTGTCTTGCAGAGCCGTATTTTCTTAAGTCAAGGTAGAACTTGTAGTCATCCTCTGAAAGTCCAAGCTCATTTATTCTGGCAAGAAGCTTATCGTAGTCATCCTCTCTCTGGCTTCCACCGATGATTTCTCCGATTCCCGGCACGAGACAGTCAACTGCTGCAACGGTCTTTCCGTCGTCATTCAGCTTCATGTAGAAGGCCTTTATCTCCTTCGGATAATCTGTGACAAATACAGGGCGCTTATAAATCTGCTCTGTAAGGTATCTCTCATGCTCTGTCTGCAAATCACAGCCCCATGATACCTTGTAATCAAACTTGTCATTGTGTTTTGAAAGGATGTCGATAGCCTCTGTGTATGTCACACGTGCAAAATCATTTTCAACAACATTTCTTAATCTGTCAAGGAGTCCCTTGTCCACGAAATTGTTGAAAAATGCCATCTCCTCAGGTGCATTTTCAAGCACATAGTTGATAACATACTTGAGCATGCTCTCTGCAAGCATCATATCATCCTCAAGGTCTGCAAAAGCAATCTCAGGCTCAATCATCCAGAACTCTGCCGCATGACGTGTGGTGTTTGAATTCTCCGCACGGAAGGTAGGTCCGAAGGTGTAGATATTCTTGAATGCCATAGCATATGTCTCGCCGTTTAACTGTCCTGAAACAGTAAGGTTGGTAGGCTTATTAAAGAAATCCTTTGAGAAATCCACCTTTCCATCCTCTGTCATAGGGAGATTATTCAAATCAAGTGTGGTCACCTGGAACATCTCTCCTGCACCCTCACAGTCACTTCCTGTGATAAGTGGTGTGTGCACGTACACAAAATCCCTCTCCTGGAAGAATTTGTGAATAGCATATGCGCAGAGTGAGCGCACCCTGAAAACTGCCTCAAAAGTATTGGTACGAGGTCTTAAGTGTGAGATTGTACGAAGATGCTCAAATGTATGTCTCTTCTTCTGCAGAGGATAATCCGGTGTGGATGCCCCCTCAACAGTCACCTCTGCGGCTTGAATCTCAAATGGCTGCTTTGCATCCGGAGTAAGCACAAGTGTACCTCTTACGATAATTGCAGCTCCGACATTGATCTTGCCAACCTCATCATAGTTGTCTAAGCCATTTCCGTATACAACCTGGATTGGCTCAAAAAATGTACCGTCGTTTACCACGATAAATCCAAAATTCTTTGAATTACGATTGCTTCTGACCCATCCTCCGATAGTCACCTCTTTGTCAGCGAATTTGTCCTTGTTGCGGAAAATCTCGCGTATGTTTGTAAGTTCCATTATCTAATCCTCCATTTAAGCTGCCTGCGCATCACCACAGACAGCATATTTATCGTTATTATTCGGCATCCGCGCTGCCACTTGAAGTATCCGGCGCTGCACTGCCATCCTCAAATGTCACATTTGCTTTCTCTGTGACTGTATCAATAGCCTTGTTTACAAGGTACTGGTTCTTAAGGTATGTCTTTCCCTCATCCTTGTGTCCGCTTCCAAAATACTTGTATACCTCAGAAGCCTTGCTGAACTGGCCATTGCTGGCTGATACGATGTAATCCACATAGCTGTTGAAGGCATCATCATCCATCTTGATATTTTCCTTCTCAGCGATAAGCCCAAAGATGAACTCTGTCTTTATCTGGTCTGTCAGATTCTCCTTCCACTTCTCTGTGGCCTGATCCACTGTCATGTTGTAGTTGGACTTTAAATATTTCTTAAGTGTCTGTCCATCCTTGACATTTTCCTTGGTAAATGAAGCAATATACTCATTGAGTCTGGCCTGTAGATACTCATCAGGAATCTCAACTGTGCTGTTGTCAATCATGTAGCTCTTTATCTTGTCCACTTCAGCGCTGTAGAGCTGCTGCTTCAAATCTTTCTCAATCTGTGTGGTAAGCTGGGCATTTGTTGTCACTCCGGCCTTTCCAAACACTGTGTTGACCTGCTCGTCTGTCATATCAGCAAGTGCAACAGGATCTGCTGAGTAAATACCCTTTACTGTATACTCAAATGTAACTGTCTGTCCGTTTAGGTCATCGTTGCCATAATCCTCAGGGAAAGTCACGTCACCCTTAACCTTGTCACCCACCTTGGCTCCGATTATAGGCTTTGTAAATCCATCAATAAAGGATGAACCGCCGACCTGGCTGTTGTTTGTCACATCAAGCATCACATCTGTAGCTGAGCCACCATCAAATGCTTTGCCATCCTTATATCCTGTGTAATCAACCTTGACATAATCGCCATCTGCAACTGTATCACGATCTGTAACCTGCTTGTACGCATCTGCACCATATGACTGAAGCACATTGGTCAGATATGTCTGCTTTGCTGTATCGTTTATCTCATAATCGTTTGAGACTGTAATTGCAACACCTGAATAGTCTGCAAGCTTTGTAACCTGCTTTGCGTAGTCTATGTCAAACTGTCCGCTTCGCATCGTCTCGCTGCCGGCCTCGGTGCCTGCCTCTGTTGCGCTCTTTGAGCCACCCTTTTTGCTCTTGCCGCTTATTACAGCAACAAGCGCAATAATTACCACGATAAGTGCAATCACAATCACTGCTATGATTGCCTTCTTACCTGTATTCTTTTTCTCACTCATTGGAATCCTCCTGAAATCTGTAAGTCATGTTATTTATAAGTACAATGCCCTGCCACGGCAAAAACGCATCCGCAAAACACTATACCTGTCTACAATATCACATATCAGGTTAAATTACAACGAGTGAAATTTTCTTTATCTTTGCAAACACCGGAGGAGTATGCATCCTAAGCCCTACTGTCACCCTGGCATTCTTTTGCAGCCTTACCGGCTTAAGCAGATGTGTCACAAACCTGATATCATCGGGGAAAATGTCGCTTGTATATGTATGAACGCCGCTTTCATCCTCCACATCCATAAACAGCTCGACCTCGACACCTGTTGTATTGGTTCCTCTATAGTCAACCGCTGCTATATACTCACCGGTATATTCAATATCCACCGTCTGGCTTATCGAATAGTCAAAATTGGCATCTGAAGAGATAAACACTCCATCCTTACCCAGTGTATACTGTCCTTCTTCGAGGCTTGTCTCAATCTGCCAATTATTAAATCCATCCTTAAATTCAGGATTTGAGATTAGATTTCCATGAATCATAAGAAGCTTCATGAAATCCTCCACCTCCGGTGTTTCTTCATACTCATAAAGTGATTCAATATACTTATCAAGCTCTTTAATCGGCGGATTTTTCGGATCAAAGTCCCTGATTGCATCCCAGCCCGGCAAAGCCCTGCCATGCTCGTCAAACATACCCATATTCTCAAACCAGGTTCCCATGCCTTTACCAGGCACACCGACAGGCTCCCAGTAGTATACACCTGTCTTTCCGGTATCCTTTGACACCTCTGCTGCTATCTGCATGATTATTTCAAGAGACTTCTTCTGCTCTGCGCTGCCTGCATCAAGGCCTGCAGTCTCCATAAGTTCCTTCGAGATATGATCTCCCTTGCAATGCCTCCACGGATGAGCTGTCTCCACAATATAAACCGGCAAATTATATAATTTTATGAGCCTGCTCATAGTATCCTTCAAATCCATGAAGGTACCATGCCAGAACGAATAAAAGGAAAGGCCAATCGCGTCAATCGGCAGCATGCCCGCATTAAACATAGAATCAAACCAAGGCATAATACAGTTATATCTGCCTCCCTGATCCAGATGAATCATGACCTTTGTCTCCGGTAGCAGCTCCCTGACAGCTCTGATTCCCTCATTTACAAGCGCAGCCAGCTGCCTGTACTGTGGCACTGCACCATCCGGAAACAGCATACCACTCCTTATTTCATTACCAATCTGAACCATATCCGGCGCACAATCCATGATTTTTAATCTGTATAGCACATCATATGTGTACTTGTGCACTGCCTCCTTCAGCTCATCAAAGCTTAAATTCTTCCACGCATCAGGCTTATTCTGCTGTCCCGGATCTGCCCAGTAATCTGAATAATGAAAATCAAGCAGAAAATGCATTTTGTATTTTTTAATGACATGAGCCATCTCGAGAACATATGTAAGACTGCAATACCCCTTAGACTCCGGCACCTTATCAGGCTCATTCCATATGCGCAGACGGACTGAATTTACATTATTCAGCTTTAAAAAATCAAATACCCTGCACACATGACCTTCCCTGTCCATTATTTGTATATTATTGTCAACCATCATAGGAACGGATGAAATATCCACTCCCTTTAAGAAATTGCTATCCTTTTTCTGCTTGCGCTGTTGCTTAAGCTGATACATCTTTGTGTCAGCACTTACTAGATAATCGTCAAAGCTCTTACCACTGCCCGGCCTCGTATATATGATGCCGTGACTGATAAACAGGCTGTGCTGCTCCATGATATCATACACGCGCTTTATATACTTCTCAGCAGTGTCATGTCTGTCCCCAGGGATAAACACGATAAATTCATCTCCACCGAATCTATATACCATACTTCCCTCAGGCTTTTGCTCATCAAGCACCCTCGCCACAGTCTTTAAAAGCTCGTCACCGTACTGGTGTCCGTATGTATCATTTATGTCCTTGAAATCATCCACATCGAGAAATACTATGGTGCAGCCGACATTTTGAGCTTCAAGCTCAGCAAACATAGGAATGACCATCTCATTGCATGCCACACGATTGTATAGGCCTGTGAGCGCATCATGGTTGTAGAGATTCTTAAGCTCATTATTTGTATTCTCAAGTACCTTTTGCTTAAAAAGATTCTCAAGCCTCTTGAGCAGGGCAGACTGTATATCAAACTGCTCAGGATGGTCGTACAAAAACTCAGGATTCCTGAGTATTACATAGCCCACTATCTCGTCCCTGAAATGCAGCGAGCAATACATATAGCAGGTGTTTTTATCTACACTCTGCATGTACTGCATAAGGTCATTTACACTCTTAAACTCAAGCTTTCCATTGTCCTTGTCATCCGCATAGAGTACAACCTCGTCGTCAATATCATAGCCATGCTTCCTAAAGTGTGCATTGTTCCTTGCAGCTGCCAGATCAGAAACACCGACCACATACACTCCGTCACACTTCATGCTCTGTATATAGTCAGAGTATCTCTCAAACAAATCATAGTATTCATTGCACTCCTCGAGCTCTTTCTGGAGGATCATTACTGCATCCTCCTCCTGCTCTCTTGCAACGGAGCCTTTGATAATATTCTTTATGTAATTACGATAATCCACTCTGCCGGTATTAGGGCATCCGCAGCTCTCAGCCGGGATAAACTCAGAATCAAGGTATTTATCAGAAGCATCGCCCGTGCCATTCCAAAGCGCCTTAAATATCTCAAGAGCATTTCTGCCTATATTGCCCCTGTTGTTATCCACTGTTGTAATCTGTGGGTTAAAATACGCAGCCTTATCCAGATTGTCAAAGCCTGTGACCTTAAAATCCTGTGGTACCTTGTATCCAAGAACCTCTGCTGTCGCACACAGTCCTGCTGCTATATTGTCATTTGCACATAAAAAAACATCCGGTAACGGCTTTTTGCTCTCGTGCCAATCACTCATATACCTGACACCTGTCTGATAATCAAAATCACCAAACATGTACATATCAGCTGTAAGTGGTATGCCATAATCTCTTAAAGCCTCCTTGAAGGCCTCAAAACGCATTCTGTTCTCATAATGATACGGCGGACCACCTGCAAACACAAAGCTTTTGCAGCCATGCGCATAGTACATATGATCCATTACCTTGCGAAACAGCCTCTTATTATCGTTGCCTACATAGTAAAACCCATCAACCTTATACCCGATACTCACTACCGGCACATTTACCGACTGAAGCTTTCTGACCATATACTGTATCTCATCCAGGTTGGTCGTATTGGTGCAGTCAAATACCACTCCGTCGAAGCTGTTTAAATCAGGCAAATCGTTCAGCGCATATTCGCCTTTGTTAAACTTTGAATCCTGACTCCAGGTTCCGTTGGTGTTGTAAAAATACAGGCACACATCCAGTCCCAGCTCTTTAGATCCTCCCATGATACCCTCAACCCACGAATATATTACATATCTTCTCCAGCCATCAGCCAAAAGAGCAATTTTCTTCATTAATAAATACCCCTTTGCGTCTTCTAAAGAGTTTTCCAAAATATAGTTCTATTATACTACGGTTTTACCTATTCTTGCAATAAAGATTGATTTTTTTTAGCATATTTGATAGAATTAATTTAAATAAGCAAATTTTTAGGAGGGATACGTTTTGAATCCAGCATTAATCGTACTTATTGTTATCGCAGTAGTGCTTGTGGTAGCATTTATAGTATTAACAATCCTCGGTAAAAAAGCACAAAAAAGAAAGGAAGAACAGGACGAACAGATAGCTGCTGCATCACAGACAGTCAATATGCTAATCATTGACAAAAAGCGTATGAAGCTAAAGGATGCCGGTCTCCCACAGCAGATTATTGAGCAGACACCAAAGCTTATGCGTCGCTCAAAGCTTCCTGTAGTCAAGGCCAAGGTCGGACCAAGAGTCATGTCTCTTATCGCAGACGAGCAGATCTTTGATGAGATTCCTTTAAAGAAAGAGGTTAAGGCTTCTGTCAGCGGTATCTACATCACAGCTGTCCGCGGTATCAGAGGACCTCTTGAGAAGCCTAAGAAGAAGAAAGGCTTCCGTGCAAGAATGGCAGAAAACTACAGCAAGGCCAACGAACAGCTCAAGGCTGAAGAGGCTGCAAAGGCTGAAAGAAAAGCTGCTAAAGAGGCAGCCAAAAAGGCTAAGCAGAAATAATATCATGATTTAATTTTCATGTACATAAACAGAGCATGTGGGATGGCTTTCATCCTCACATGCTCTGTTTTTTATATGCTTTATCCATATATGCTTTATATATTTTTTACCCCATAGGCTTGGCAGACTTTTATGCAATTTTGACTGCTGCGCCTTTTTTCTTCACAGCTATATTGATGTGACAGTCGCCTACAAATTCATAGTTGACATCAAGTGCATACTTTACCTCTGCCCTTATCTCGTCCTCAGTCTCCTTTACCTCTATGCTTGTGGCATCAATACCTATCTGGATACTTCCAAACGGTGTATAATAATATGTCAGGTTTTTCTTTCCCTTCTCAAATATCATATGTACACTCATAGGTCCCTTGCGGGTGAACTCAAGATAATTGTCATTGAATTTAAGCATATTTTTGAGTGTCTGGGTCTCACCCTCCATTATCTCCTCAAAAAGCACATAGTGCTTGTTATTTCTTATATAATACTCTCCCGGGGCAATCACCTCTACCGCATCCGACTGCTGGTCCGGTGCGAGCTGCAGGCCCTTTAATGATACTACTACATCCTTTGTCATTTCTTTCTCCTTATCCTCTTGCATATCTAAATTAATTCACGCTTTAATAATTTCTCATCACATATTTTCTTTTAATATATTTTTTCAGCATGAATATACTAACTGTTTTATCTGAAAATATCAAGGATTTTTAGTTTTATTTCATATTTTCCACTGTCAAATATGCTCTCATACTCGTCCGGAGTGAGTACCTCCTTAAGATTTTCCTTTGCTTCGTCCTCCACCACTTCGTACACACTGCCCCTAAAGCACATGTTTGGATACAGCACGCACCACCAGTTATGACCGGCTCCATCACCCAGTGTTATTTCAAGCGCCTCGTAATTTCCCTCAGGAAATGTATAGTCCCCATACGTCTTTTCCGGGAAATCGGTGTGTGTAAGCTCTGCCGATGCGCCATATGTAAAACCGTTTGCTGCAAGCGTCTCCTTTGATACCGCTATTATTTCGTCCATATGGTCATTTACGGTGGCTCTGGTTTCTTCGATATTTTCGCACTCCAGCAGATATGGCTCTATGTAAGCCCCTACTGCATCGCGCACCTGCTTTTTCACATTCTGGTCTGCTTCGCTGTCGCTGTTTGCCAGCACGTGAAAACGCAGGATTTTGCCGGCGATGGATTTTTGCATGTCGGCTGTACACGCTATACTATTGGTGTTTGCGGCAGGGGTATGATTTTTTGCAGCTATCGCTGCCGTAAGAGATATTATTGCTATGGTTGTTATTATTATTTTCTTTCTCATGTAAACAAGTATTGCCTTATTTGAAAAGATTATTCATCCTTTTTGAAATTTTTACCATGCTCCATGAATTTCATTCGTATAGTCATCCAATAAGGTGCCAAGTGTAATTATCGGTTCCCCATCCTCATGATTCTCCTTATTCATTTTCTGCTCATAATAATCACCCATGTTATCAAAGATATCGTTTATATCATCTGCTATGCACACATATGTGTTTCTCGGAAATTTTTTGGATGTCTTACAGTATTCCATGAAGCTTGCATAAGCTGCTTTATCATTTCTAAGTGTTTTTCCTATTAAAATCACCTTCAGATGATTGGTATCGGCTTTTTGTGACAGCCGATCCTCGAAGCTGTCCACGGCTGTTTTGATATCATATGCATATTCCGGTTCGTATGATTTGTCCATGTTATAGTAGAACTCTATATATCCGCTATTTTCATTTGTCGAAACATCTCTGTGGCTAACATATGCTTTGTTATCAGTTACTTCTTTATCGGTTATTTCGTCAGTATCTACAGCTACAATATCCACCGCAGCAAGTGTCGGAAAACAGCGCTCCTCAAGCTCCACTGCACTGCAGCCGGTGAGCATGAGACCTATCGTCAGCACTACTATGACCGGTATCGCTATGCACATTAAAAATCCAAGATATTTTTTCACGATTTCATCTCCACTTTCAAGAATATATGCTAAGGTCACTGTGACTGCTATGACAAAAATGATGCACCAGCTTCTAATAGTGCTCTTTTCCTTGTCATGGCTTTTCTGTCTGTCAAAGCCAAATTGCTTATTGCTGCAGGAATGCCGGTTTTTATTAAATGTAAATATAATTTTCCTCATATTTTCAGCAAAATTCTCACATCTTAAAACCGCATAATAAAGGCTCATATTGAGTACTGAAAACAGCGTGAAAAACCACACCGACAGCATCAGTGCATCTGCCCTCTTAAAGAAGCTTCCCTTTATCTGCACATCACTCATCAGTACGACAGCCGGAAACTCTATTTCCGACAGTGAATATTTTCCAAAGTTTCCAAGCAATACTGCATACAATAAAAAAAGAATGCCTGCATATGTGAATATTGCTTTACTCACACTCCCTCGTATCTGTGAGGCAGTGCGCTCCCTTACAAACAGTATATTGAACACGGAAATGGATGCTGCAAACACATAGTATGCGCCCGCAAATATATCCGCTATGCCAAAGTCCACACCGACTCTGTCCTTAATCATCAGATAGTCTAATCTCATATCCGATAGCGCAAACAAAAGCATAGCGGCAAGCGGTATCAGCACAAAGAAAAATACTACCTCGTATACCCTGGCACGGCACTCCACTCCGCCACTTAGCGCATAAGCGCACACTGCCATTATCACAAGAAGTACAACTGTAAATGACTCATCCGGTATAAGGCTGTCACGTATCAGCTTTACAAATATCCATGCAAGAAATGCGGCCTGTGACAGTTCGTATATCACAATAATTAAATCATAAATTAACATTTTTGCATGTGTTGTTTTACCAAAGCTTCTGTCATATATACTTTTCTTCTGTTCTCGTACCTCGCTTACTATCCACATAAATAGCCATGCCATGAAAACACCAAGTGCGATTGAGATAAAACCATACTTTCCCAGTTTCGCCAGATTGTTTGGAAGCACCAGTGTGCCGACTCCAAGCAGATTAAAGACGTATAGCCTGTATAGCTGGCGGGGCGATATGCTTTCGTTTTGTGCAAATGTGTAGCTTGTGCTCATATTTTTAGTCATCCTTATTTCCTTTCAGCTTCCTGCACTCCTTTTCTCTTGCAAATACAGGCCGCCTCCATAGTCTGCGAAGCGGAAATCGTATGATACTGTCCTTTTCATCCTCGCCTCCTGTCAGCTCGCTGCCCACGAATGGCATCATGTATGGGTAACCACAGCTTTTGAGCTTTGCAAGATGCAAAAGTATCACCATCAGACTTATTAAAAATCCAAAATATCCAAGCCATGCCGACATCATTATTACAGCGAATTTGAGTATCCTAAATGAAAATGCAAACTCCTCACTCGGTATGGCAAACGAGCAGAGTGCGGTGAATGCAACCAGGATGACCACTATAGGGCTCACTAAATTTGCATCCACTGCTGCCTGTCCGATTATGAGGCCTCCGACTATGCCTATCGTATTTCCCATGGCTCCGGGAAGTCTTATGCCGGCTTCGCGAAGCAGTTCAAAGGACAGCTCCATCATGAGCACCTCTATGAGCTGTGGAAATGGGCAGCCGAGTCTTGCTTCATAAAACGCCAGTATGAGTGGTGTCGGCAGTATCTGTGTATGAAAATTTGTGACCGCCAGATAAAGCCCCGGCAATGTAAATGACATAAAGGCTGCCACGTACCTTATCAATCTGGCAAAGCTTGCCGCTATCGTTCTGTTATAGTAATCATCTGCGGTTTTTAAAAAATTGTTCATGGTGGTTGGCAGTATTATTGCTATCGGTGAATTATCGCACAGCACCACCACCCTCCCCTCTAGGAGCGCATTTACCGCCACATCCGGCCGCTTTGTGGTCTGAAGCTGTGGGAACGGTGAATACCATTTTGCCTCAGCAAACTGTTCAAGAACTCCCGAGTCACCCACATGGTCTATCACATAGCTGTCCAGATTCTTTTCCACTTCCTCTACAAGCCCCGGTTTTACGAGGTCTCTCACATACAATATGTCCACATTGCTGTGTCCGCGAAGCCCCTTTTTCACCTCTTTACACTTTAAGCGAGTGCTCCTTAACCTGCGCCTGATAAGTGCAGTATTTATCTTTATTGAATCAGCAAAGCCCTCATTTGAGCCTCTTATGACCTTTTCCGAGTCAATCTCCTGAATTGACATGGCGGGATATCCCTTGTCTGGAAGCTTGAAGGCATCCGGATAGCCATCCACAAAAAAAATCACGTCTCCTGTCAGCATCATCTGGGCTGCCTCATTAACCGTGTGCAGATGTGCAAATTCGGATAGAGCTGCCTGATTTTTGTCAAGTACTTCCTTAACCTGATCCCGGTCTATCCCTTCAAGGTATGATGTAAATCGTCCAAACGCACTGTTATTGATACCGGAGCCTGCACATGTCACCTCAATATATGCAACAAAACACTTTATGGAAGCATCACGCCCCAGATACATCTCCTGCATCTTGATATCTGAGCAGTCAGAATATATCTGCCTGAAGCTTTTTATGTTCTCATCTATGTTTGTGGTCATCTTTAACTCTCCTATATACCCAATAAATCCCGTCAGATTTAAAATTCCTGATATAGTATGACCATACAAGCTCGCAAATATCCCCGATTGTTTATTTTGTAACTAACTAAGCCACTAAAAAAGGGCACCGTTCACACATCAGTGCGACCGGCAGCCCTTGGTTTTGTTATATTATTTTGTATTTTATTATCTTTGTCTGCTATAATCTTGTTTTATTTCTGTTTTATTTCTTCTCTTCATCCTGCTTTTGTATCACAGCCTTCACAGCAACCGCCTGATTAGCCACATGCGTATGCATCTCCGTCGTCACAAGCTCCATATTTCTTGCCTCAAGCGCCCTGTAGATGGCGTCATGCTCCTTCACAAGCATCGGATAATTCTTTGGGTCCTTCAAATACTCCACTCTGTAGCGGTACATCTGCTCGCGGATATTGTTCATCATAGATACAAGCTTCGCATTGTTTGTTGCCTCATAGATAGCATCGTGAAACTTCACATCCTCTTCAGCTATCTTTTTCACATCTCCTGAGTCCATGCTCCTCTTGAACTCGTCCTTTATGGTTTTTAGATTCGCAAGCTGCTCATCACTGATTTTCTTACAAGCTATTTTGGCTGCAAGCTCATCGAGAGCCTCTCTCACCTCAAGCACATCCTCCATATCCTTGAGAGTCATCTTGGCAACCTCTGCGCCCTTTCTCGGCATTGTGACTGCAAGCCCCTCCTGCTCAAGCATTCTGATTGCTTCACGTATAGGTGTACGGCTGACTCCAAGCTTTGACGCAAGCTGCAGCTCCATAAGTCTCTCTCCCGGCTTGAGCTCGCCCTTTAAAATTGCCTCACGAAGTGTATTAAACACCACATCACGCAGTGGCAGATATGCATCCATATTTAAAGTTAAATTATCAGTCATCAAACTTCTCCTATCTCTTGTATTATCATTCTCACATATAAGAAAAAAGTAACTATAAAGCACCCGCTGTGCTATCCGGATATCACGTTATTTGCGATTATTGTATACAGATGTCAGATACACCTGTCTGGCAAGATGTGAGCTTCTCATGGCTTTGTACGCTTTCTTTGCAGTATCTTCATCGTCAAACAGACCAAAAACCGTCGGACCACTACCGCTCATCATGGCTCCTACCGCGCCATTTGAAAGCATATGCTTCTTTATCTCGTCTATCACCGGATAGTTTGGTATGGTCACGGTCTCTAAGACATTTCCCATATGTGCTGCGATATCATGCAGATTCTTAGCCTTTATATCATCTATCAGGCGGTCTATATCCGGATGAATAGTCGTATCATCAAGCTTCAGATTCTGGTACACAAATTTTGTGGATACCGAGATGGACGGCTTTGCAATAAGCACCGGACACTTTACCATTGGAGGAAGAGGACTAAGCGCCTCTCCTATGCCCTCGGCCAGCGCCGTGCCTCTCATAATACAGTATGGTACATCCGCACCTATCTGCACACCTCTTTCCATAAGCTGTCTCTTTGTCAGTCCCAGTGAAAAAAGCCTGTTTACACCTATAAGCATAGCCGCCGCATCAGTACTGCCCCCCGCCATCCCTGCTGCAACAGGAATACGCTTGTCCAGCTTCACTGATACACCGTCAGTTATAGAAAACTCATCCATCAGAAGCTTTGCAGCCTTGTATATGAGATTGTTCTCGTTTACAGGGAGAAAAGACAGATTGGTCTGTATCTGTATGCCCGGCTCCTTTGTCCTTTTGATATCAAGCCTGTCATACAGATGAATGGTCTGCATAATCATACGGACCTCATGATATCCGTCCTCTCTGCGCCTCACAACATCGAGCCCCAGATTAATCTTGGCTAATGCTTTTAATGAAATATCGTTATTACTACCCATATTGTATTACCTCTGTTTTTTGTATACAAGGATTATAACACACCCTGCCAAAAAGAGCAAATTTAAATATTCTCATTTAATTGTTCATTTTCATTACTTTTCAGATTTTCCACGTATTGCACAAAAACACTATGTTCACATAGTACATGTTTACTAGATTTAAAAAGTAACCCTCTAACGCACCACAACAAAAAGCCTCACAGCATTGATAATGCTTGTGGGGCTTTTTTTAAAAAGTTTCTCTAAACTCGTATGTACAATTTTTCTATTTCTTTTCCAATATAAATTTGCTAATCAGCTCGTTCATTGTCTCCGCCTGTGCTGAAAGCTCCTCACTTGTTGCTGATGTTTCCTCTGCATTTGCTGAGTTGGACTGTACAACATCTGATATCTGATTAATACCGGCCTCTGCCTGCTCCATAGCCTTTGCCTGCTCCTCTGCAATCTCGCTGAGTTTTTGAGAAGAATCTGCAACTTCCTTCATACCATTGATAACCTTTTCAATAGAAGTACTTACGCGCTCTGCAGCTTCATTACCCTCGTTAGATACCGCAATGGCACTCTCTATAAGCTGACGTGTGTCAACCGCAGCCTTGGCACTCTGCTCTGAAAGACTTCTGATTTGTCCCGCAACAACTGCGAATCCTTTACCTGCCTCACCTGCACGCGCTGCCTCGATAGCTGCATTGAGTGAAAGAAGGTTTGTCTGACTGGCAATATCCTCAATCTCAGAAATGATATTCTCAATCTGCTTAGATGTATCATTGATGCGTCCGATAACATCAACCATGCCCTGCATCTCTGTATGGCTGTGATCTGCTTCCTCAGCATACTCCTGTGCAATCCTGTATGTATCATTGAGCTTCTCAGATGTTTTCTCAACACCGCCTGTGATATCTGCAAATGTAGCCTGAAGCTCCTCAATGGCTGCTGACTGATCCATAGCACCTTCTGCTATTTCCTGTGCTGCCTGAGCAAGGTTGTTAGAACCTGCTGTAACAAGTGATGATATCTCATTGATATGTGACATAACATCATTCATCTGTGTCTTCATCTGACGCATTGCCATGAGAAGTCCAATAAAATCTCCGGTATATTTATCTTCCATGTCTGATGAAACTGTATAATCTCCTTCTGCCATCTTTCCAAGAAGCTTGTCAGAGTCAGATATGATAGTCTTAAGGTCTGCTGCCATGTTTTTCGCAACCCCTACCATATCAGCAATTTCATCTTGTGAATCAACTGCCGGGAATGGAGCCTCAAGATCACCCTGTGCAAATGTACGTAATCTCTGTTTTAACTCATCGAGTGGTTTAGAAATACCAACTGCAACTTCGTCCCCGATTTTCATCGAGATAAAATATGAACTGACAATGATAACAATAACAATACCAAATGCGGCATATGATACTAATGATAATCTCTTGCTTAAATTATCTCCCTCTGTTACCTTTGTATCCATAAGGGCAACAAGCTGCTGATATATCTCATCATATGCAGGTGCAAGATCTGCTACTGCTCTCTCCTCGGCCTCCTTCTGTGTCTCAGGATCTGTAGCATTCCTACCTAACTGTCCGATTTCATCATCGAGACTCCAGTATGAGTCGAGCTTACTGTTTATATCATCATATATAGCCTGCTCCTCATCTGTCTTTATAGAGCTTTGCAGCTCTTTCCAGTATTTTTGAAATGATTCCTTTTTAGAATCATGTGTATCAGACATCTTACTTAATGTGTCAGAAGCTGTATAACCGATAAGAGCTCGTGTAGCGCTTCGTGTCTCTGAGAAGGTTACCATAACCTTTCCATATCTCCCTGTGAAAATCCGTAAAAGGTTAGTGCGCTGGAATATCTCATTGATACAAGAATCATAAGAATACCCGCAATAACCCCCGATGCCGATGCTACAAATGTAGTCAGTCTGAAGCCTTTCTTTAAACGATTTTTGATGCTAAGTGCTTTCCACTTTGACATGTCTAATTTCATGATATTTCCTCCACATGAATAATGATACTTATATACTATTCTTCTATTATACACCTCTCAAAAAATTATACAAGCACTAAAAAGGTGACTGCACGCTGCGTGCAGCCCCCTTTTCATAATTCATAAATCAGATTTCTTATATAATATTCGTTCCATCACGACACTTTTACATACACATCCGGCTTCTAGCCCTGTACCTGTGTGTCCTCTGTGCCATTCTTCCAGTCATCAAACTTCTTGACTACGGCATCATAAGTATCCTGGCAAATTGATGGCAGCTTGTCTCCCCAGGCTCCTGTTGCCTGTGAAAAGCCCTTCTTGAATGCATTCAAAAGCTCATCAGCCTTGTCCTTGTCGCCTCCCGACAGTGCCTTTGCAAAGTCAAGAATACGGTCTGAGGTCTTCTCAACTCCCCAGTATCCATCCTCTGCGATGTCCTTTTTGGCCTGCGCTATTGTGTCTGCATCTACAGTCAGATTCTCAAACAGACTCTTTAAGCCCTGTGACTTGTCCCAGGTTGAAGCCTGTCCCGTCATGGACTTTCTGACGATCTCGATAAGCTGCTGCTGTCTGGCGTTGGCATCATCCTTAAGTGCCTGTACCAGTGCATCTCTGTCTGCCTTGCTCATCTTCTGGTTTACTGTGCTCTTTGCAGTATCCTTTGAATCATCCTTGCTGTCTGATTTCTCATATACAGCTGCCTCCTCGCTGAAGCCTGCAGTCTTTGCATCCGACTTATCCGTCTTTGCATCCTGCTTCTTTGAAGCGGTATTGGTATTCTTTGTCTGCGCCTCGTCCTTTGCTGTGACACTCTGCGCCGCTACTGCTGAAACTACACTTGAAATAGCATCTAACATCTCTCATCCCTCCCTGGTAATGTGCGTGCGGGAATCCTTTCCCGCTATACTATTATCAACCTGTATAGCGTCTGATATAGCTAAACAGTTTATCTCTTATATTGTGTATCGGCTGTTTTGCGTCTGTTGCTTATAGCTTTAGCCGTTATTTTTTTAGCTTTCTGCCAAATATAAATGTCGAAAAATATATTACCGATGCGATAATCACTATCATCGGGCCTGTTGCCACATTGGTGTAGTATGACACTACGAGGCCGACTATACCGGAAAATACTGAAAATATCACTGAAAAGAAATGATACTCACGCATATTTTCTGAAATATTCCTTGATGAAGCCGCCGGTAATATAAGCAGAGCATTTATGATAAGTATGCCTATCCACTTGATGGATAGCATAACTATGAGTGCTACAAGCACCGCAAACAGATTATCCAGAAGACGCACATGGATACCCTTGCTTTTTGCCACGCTTCTGTGTATACATATGGCGTTGAGCTTATTGAAGCAAAGCACCCAGAACACTATAGTGACCACAAAAATCACAATTAGATAAACTATCTCAGTCTTTGTGATGCTTAGCACATCGCCCACCAGTATACTTGAGTATTTGCTGAAATTGCCGCCCTTTGACAGTATCGCAAGACCTATCGCCACAGAGCACGATGAAAATACCGATATAATGGTATCTGTCGATGCAGTGTTCAGACTGCCTATCTTATTTAAAAGAAGTGCAAACACTATCGCAAATATCACCATGGCAAGCGAGGTGTCTGCCATGCCGCATACCACTCCGACAGCGATTCCTGTAAGTGCTGAATGTCCGAGTGCATCTGAAAAGTATGCCATCTTTTTGTTTACAATCATGGTTCCCATTATGCCAAAAAGCGGTGTGATGATAAGCACAGCGATAAGGGCATTTCTCATGAAATCATATTGAAGCCAGGAGGTTATATTCATTTGTGCTCCTCCTCTCTCACCCAGGATTCCTCTCCTGTGTAAAAAATTCTCTCAAATTCCTTGCTCTCGAAGACTTCCTTCACAGTTCCCTGCTTTGCAACGGTCTTATCAAGCAGCACAACATGGTCTGCGTACTTTGCCACATAGTCCAAATCGTGCGATATCAGTATGATTGCAAGGTCATAGTGAGTCTTTAAATAATCCATGGTCTTATAGAAAAGCTCCATGCCGTTTTGGTCTATTCCGGACACCGGCTCATCCAACAGCAGCAAGTTCGGCTCG
>ENA-OPCD01001083-OPCD01001083.1-human-gut-metagenome-genome-assembly--contig:-NODE-1083-length-21721-cov-3.058571_pt1 | contig 21721 bp, 21 predicted proteins | sample MGYA00241560_ERZ501471 | MGnify/ENA primary metagenome ERZ501471 (study PRJEB25962, sample SAMEA2042578) | human gut metagenome | biome: human gut; feature: human-associated habitat; material: faeces...
TTCTGCCCTCGCCGCCATTGTAGCAGCGCGCTTCCATCGCCATCGCAAGGTCGTCTGCTCGACGGAACGCAGAGACGAATAACGGTACCAAAAGAGGAATCATGTTTTTCACTCTCAGTAACAGATTTCCGCTCTCAAAGTCAGCACCTCTCGCCATCTGTGCCTTCATGATCTTGTCTGTCTCCTCGATGAGGATCGGGATAAAACGAAGTGCGATCGACATCATCATCGCGATCGCATGAACCGGAACACCGATCTTTGATAACGGCATCAGTGATTTTTCCAGACCGTCCGTGAGCTGGTTTGGTGTGGTGGTGAGTGTCATGAGCGAGGTTCCTATAATGAGCAGCACAAGTCGTATCATCATGGTTGCTGCATTTATCAGTCCGGTGTCAGAAATGTGCAGTATACCGTACTCCCAGATTGTATACTCTCCCTGTGTGAAAAACACGCTGAAGCATGCTGTAAAAAGCAGCAGTATTATAATGGATTTGAGTCCCTTTACCATGAACTTAAAGGGCACCTTTGATATCTTTATAACTGCGGCAAGCGCGGCAACTATAAACAGCACACCGGCTATTCCCTTGTAGGAAAACAGCGCAATAATATATATAAGTGTTGCGAAAAGCTTTACTCTTGGGTCCAGTTTATGTATTGGCGACTGAGCCGGATAATACTGGCCTATGGTAATATCACGAATCATTTTTGTATTCCTTCCTCATAATTTGTATCAAAATGTCAGCATTGGTGAGCTATTTAAAGGCTTTTAGTATTGATACGGCAGTCGTATCATACGAATTATTTCCCTCCGCAACTGTCGTCGCCGAAAGGTCAACCGGTATGCCCTTTTCCGCCAGATCATGCATCAGATATGTGACCTGCGGTGCTGCAAGTCCGACTGCCTCGAGCTCCTTGTAGTGTGAGAATACCTCCTTCGGCACTCCGTCAAACATCACCTCTCCTGAATTCATAACAATGATGCGATCCACATACTCCGCAACATCCTCCATGCTGTGTGATACGAGTATGATTGTGATACCCAGATCCTTTTTCATCTGTAAAAGCAGTCCCAGTATCTCATCTCTGCCCGCAGGATCCAGTCCCGCTGTCGGCTCATCGAGTATAAGTACGTCAGGGTGCATTGCAAGTACTCCAGCTATGGCTACACGCCTCTTCTGTCCTCCGGACAAATCAAACGGCGGCTGATAGTAGAGATCCTCCGGAAAATGTACATTCTGCAGTGCCTCATAGGCTCTTAGCTCCACTGTTTTCCTATCGAGGCCCTGATTTTTCGGTCCAAAGCATACATCCTCAAAGTTGGTTGTCTCAAAAAGCTGATGCTCAGGATACTGGAACACCATCCCCACCTTGTGACGCAGCTTGCTTAAATCATAATCATTGTCATATATATCCTGTCCATTGTAGTATATATGACCGCTTGTCGCCTTCAAAAGGCCGTTCATATGCTGGATAAGTGTGGATTTTCCCGAACCGGTGTGACCGATTATTCCGATGAACTCTCCATCATTTATCTCAAGGCTTACATCCTTAAGTGCCTGCACCTTGTAGGCTGAGTCGGCACTGTAGCAATAGTTTATGTGATCTAGAATTATTGACATATTTTCTCCCGCCTATCTGTTTTTCAGCGCAACAAGCGCATTTACAAGCTCTTCTCTCGTCAGGATTCCATCAGGGATATCGAGCCCTGCCTTTTTGAGCTCATCGGCTACCAGTGTCACCTGCGGCACATCAAGCCTGTGCTCCTTCAGCTCGTCCACCCTTGAAAAAATCTCACGCGGTGTACCGTCCATGACCACCTTGCCCTTTTCCATGACATAGACATGGTCTGCGCCGACCACCTCCTCCATGTAATGGGTGATGAGAATGATGGTCACGCCCTTTTTCTTATTGAGCTCATGGGCTGTGGCTATGACCTCCTTGCGGCCGTTTGGGTCAAGCATGGCTGTAGGCTCGTCAAATACTATGCATTTTGGCTCCATTGCCACAACTCCCGCGATTGCCACACGCTGCTTCTGTCCTCCGGAGAGCTTGTTCGGTGAATGTGTGCGGTACTTTGTCATACCGACAGCCCTTAGTGCATAGTCCACGCGCTGCCAGATTTCATCTGTCGGCACACCGATATTCTCAGGTCCAAAGCCCACATCCTCCTCCACGACATTGGCGATAATCTGATTGTCGGGATTCTGGAAAACCATACCTGCACTTTTCCTGACAGGTATGACATTCTCTTCCTTTGACACATCCATGCCATCCACCCATATGGTGCCGTCGCTCGGCGCAAGAAGTGCATTGATATGCTTTGCAAGAGTTGATTTTCCTGAACCATTGTGACCGAGGATTGCAATAAACTGTCCCTCTTTTATGTCGAGGTTTACGTTGTCGAGTGCTGTAGTGATTGACTCTACATTGCCTTCCTCGTCTCTTCGTATAAATTCATGTACTAATTTGCTTGTTTTAATTATGCCCATTTCTTTTTCCTAAAAATCTACCGTATTTACAATTATCATAGCTGTTAAAGCCCAAATAGCTGTCAAAAATATGCGCTTTGCCGCTTGATTTAGTCATCCCAGCTCAGGTGATGAAGCTCTCCCTCAAGCCTCATATGATCAAAATTATTCTGTCTCAATGCCTCGTAGAGCACGATAGCTACTGAATTTGACAGATTAAGTGACCTTGTCTCACCTATCATCGGTATCCTGATGCACGCATCCGGATGCTCCTTTAGTATCTCCTCCGGAATGCCTGCGCTTTCCTTGCCAAACATAATATAGCAGTCTGGCTCAAAATGAGCATCAGAGTACACATGTCTGCCCTTTGTTGTCGCATAATATATCTTTGCGCCCGGATTTCTCTCAAGGAAATCCTCCCAGTCCACATATGTGGTGACGTCGAGGTCCTTCCAGTAATCCATTCCGGCTCTCTTTAGTGCCTTCTCTGAAAGTGAGAATCCAAGCGGCTCTATAAGATGAAGCCTCGTGCCTGTCGCGACGCAGGTTCTTCCGATATTTCCTGTATTTGCCGGAATTTCCGGCTCATGTAACACTATGTTCAGCTTTGCCATTTTGTCTCCTGTCAATTTAAACTATTTATTATCCATCCCGGCGCGAAGCTCTGTGACGAACTCCTCAATGCGGCCGAGCGCCTCCTTTAAATCATCAAGCGAATATGCATATGATATACGTAAAAATCCCTCGCCGCACTCTCCGAATGCAGTTCCCGGAACCACGGCAATCTTCTTGCTGTTTAGAAGCTTTGTGGCAAACTCATCGGATGTCATGCCAAACTCCTTGATACTTGGGAACGCATAAAATGCTCCGAAAGGCTCAAAGCACTTAAGCCCCATCTCCTTAAAGCGGTGAAGCACATAGCGTCTGCGGCCGTTGTATTCCTCCCTCATCTGTGCAACATCCTCATCGCCGTTTTTCATAGCCTCGACAGCCGCATACTGGCTCGTGGTCGGCGCACACATGATTGCAAACTGATGAATCTTTAGCATCTGCTTTAAAATGGTCTCAGGTGCACATGCATATCCAAGCCTCCAGCCTGTCATGGCATAAGCCTTGGAAAAACCGTTTATGAGCACTGTTCGCTCCTTCATTCCCGGAAACGATGCTATAGACACATGCTTATCCACATATGTAAGCTCCGAATAAATCTCGTCACTTATCACAAACAGATCATGCTCCTTAACCACCTGAACGATTGCTTCAAGGTCTTCTTTTTCCATAATAGCGCCTGTAGGATTATTAGGGAAAGGCATGATAAGTATCTTTGTCTTTGGAGTGATAACAGCCTCAAGCTCCTCAGCTGTCAGCCTGAAATCATTTTCCTCCTTGAGCTCCACAATCACAGGTGTGCCACCTGCCAAAACAGTACATGGCACATATGAAACATAGCTTGGCTGTGGGATAATCACTTCATCTCCCGCATCGAGCATGGCGCGCAGTGCGATATCTATAGCCTCGCTGCCGCCGACAGTTACCATGATCTCTTTGTTGTAATCATATGTCATGCCGTATCTTCTGTCGAGATATCTTGCAATCTCAACCTTTAACTCCTTGAGTCCGGCATTTGAGGTGTAGAAGGTGCGTCCCTTTTCAAGGGAATATATGCCCTCATCCCTGATATGCCACGGTGTGTCAAAATCAGGCTCACCTACTCCGAGCGATATCGCATCCTTCATCTCGCTCACTATATCAAAAAACTTACGGATGCCCGATGGCTGGATAGTCTTTATGGTACTGGATAAAGGGTCTCTCATTATGACATAATTCCCCTTTCATCGGATTTGACAGGTGCCGCCATGATAGTTCCATGGTCCTTGTATTTCTTCAGAATAAAATTTGTCTTTGTCGAAAGCACCTGATCCAGTGTAGAAAGCTTATCTGTCACAAACTGTGATACCTCGCGCAGAGTCTTGCCCTCGAGTGTGACCATGAGGTCGAAGCCGCCTGAGATAAGGTATACAGACTTCACCTCAGGATAGTTGTATATACGCTCGGCAATCTTGTCGAAGCCCATGCCGCGCTGTGGTGTCACTCTGACCTCTATCATGGCTGTGACCTTCTCAAGGCCTGCCTTGTCCCAGTCAATCAGTGTGTGATATCCGCAGATGACATTCTCCTGCTCCATAGCAGCAATCTCGTTTGCCACACTTGCCTCATCCACGCCAAGCATGATTGCAAGCTCCTTCAGGTTTATCCTGCTGTTTTTCTCTATAAATGTTAATATCTTTTCTCTCATGATATATATTCTCCTGATTCAAATATATTAGTTGAAAACCTTGTATATCTCGTCAGTCTGGGCAGTCTCCAAAAATCGTCTTTCCTCGCCGGAAATCAGCACCCTGTCGTTTGAATCGGTTGTGGCACCGACTATAACAGCATTTTGTCCTGTTTTCTCAAGCTCTCTGACCACGCGGGTACCATCTGCAGCTATGATTATCAGACTTCCTCCTGACAAAAGCTTATACGGGTTTATGTCAAAAAATTCACTTATTTCAATCGTATCCTGCCTGATAGGGAGCTTCTTTAAATCGATGTCAAGACCAATTCCCGAAGCCTCTGCCATATCCCAGAATGCTCCAAAGAGGTTTGTTATTATGAACATTAAGGAAATACGAAATACTACCGCCACACCGGCGCCAATCGCGGATGCGGCCTCCATTGCGGTGGAAATATGGTCTATATATGCTGCTGATTTATCTATAAATGCCTTGGAAAATCTCGTTTCAAGCTCGGCTCTTTTCTCATTTGCAAGAATTGCGGTGCCCTCAAGCCCCACATAGCCTGTCACTATTATGTCCATGCCGGGTGCTGCTGCCGATGATGGTGTAAGCGCCTGCTCACAGGCCTCACCTATTGCTGTAACTGTCACCACGATATTCTTCACCGCACGGCTCACCTGTGTATGCCCGCCAAGCACCACAATGCCTGCTTCCTCACATACAGCATCAATCGCTCTCACCGTCTCGCGAAGCACGGCTTCGTTTTCTGTGGTAGGTACAAGCAGTGCCAGCTCTATCCCAATAGGACCTGCCCCCATGGCATAAATATTGTTCAATGCATCATAAACTGCGCAGTTAGCACGCACATGCTTATCCGATACATCAAGTGTGAACGTCTGAGTAGCAGTAACTAACTTGGTTTGGTCACCTGCCTGCATGGAAATCACCGCACAGTCCTCACCTACTGCCGGTTTAAAAAGTATTCTGTCGCTTGTGGTATGAAGTTGTTTTAAGACAGAGCGCTTTAAAACCGACTCTGATATTTTACCGTTTTTCATGTGTTTTCCTGTTCCTAATAATAATATGCTGTGTATACTGTTGCAGCCTGGTGCATTGATTGCAAATAACTACATCAGAAACAACTACCTGCGGGCATTTACTGCGTCTGTGCTCCCTGTGCCTGTCCTGTCGCATTCTGGTCTGTCGGCTGTGTCTGAGCACCTTGTGTCTGCCCTGCTGCATTCGGATCTGTAGTCTGTGTCTGCGCGCTCTGTGTCTGAGCTGACGCATTCGGATCCTGTGTCTGGGTTGCCTGAGCCTGTGCTGCCTGAGCCGCTGCTGCCGCAGACGCAGCAATGGATTTAACCGAGCCCTCATCATTAGCCGCTGCCGCCGCCTGAAGCTGCGCAACAACCTCCGCTGATGCTCCTGCTGTACCAACCGTCACGATTTTCGGTGATGACTTGTACTTGCTGTTGTTGAATACCTCATCGCTCTGCACTGCACCATCGACTGTGACCGTCTTCCAGAGCCTTGCGGTCAGTCCCTTGTGCGCAGACTGCTCGGTGTTGAAATAACCGACCGGCTGACCTGCATCAAACTTAAACTGCGTAACCGGATCCTCCTCGGAAATCGTCTCACTCCTGAATGAAATTTCCCTGTTTGCCGGTCTCGTCTCCACTCCGTACACATTGAAGGTGATGACTCCACCACTGCAATAGCCCTCTATATACACCGGATTGTCCAGATTATTTTTAAACTTAAGATCCTTGTAGGTACCTGCGATTGCCGCATCGTCAGATGGCTTTACGTAGCTTACTATCATGGAATGGTTGTAGCGCTGCACTATGTCAAGCTCAGCCCTTATAACCGCATTGTAGAGAGTGGTCGCAACCTGACACACACCTCCACCTACCGAGTCAACTACCTGACCGTTCTCATATGCGCCTGCTATCTGATAGCCGTTGTCAGTTGTGATAGGGCTGATAGCCTCGTAAACCGAGAACTGCTCCCCCGGATATATGACACTGCCGTTTATCAGGCTGCATGCGTTCTTTACATTGGTTGCACGCCCTGCTGCCGAGCTGCTGAAATCGGTAGAAAAGCCTCCCAGATTATCCTTAATCTTTGAGAGCTCTTCCTTTGAACCCCTCGGCTGAACCGTATTTGTGACCAGCTCTATCTCATTCGCCGAGCCATCCCAGCTATTCTGCAAAAAGTCATTTATGGCATAGACTGATTTTACCACATCGACCTCTTTGCCTTCCTGTCCCGGAACAAAATCGAAGCTGTCGCCGTTTCTCTGCAGCGAATTGTCAACTGCCTTTATATTGAGCTCGTCGCTCTTATCATAAATCATATTTGCGGTCTTTTGTTTATCAACCGACAGATACATATTGACGGCAACATTGCCCTTTTTGAGCTCCTCTGACTCCACAAATCTGTCAATCAGGCTGCCCTCATGGCACACTGAAAGAGCCTCGTCCACCGCTGCATCAGTGTCCGCCGAAACAGACATTTCCTGTGCTGTTGCATCAAATGAACCATTGGCACCCTTTAATGAAAAGGATGTATCCTTTATGCTGTCAACATAGGCATCAACTGCTTTTTTTGCTTCTTCCTTTGTCATACCGCCTACATCCACACTGCCAATGCACACTCCATCTGTAATTGTCTGTACCTTTGCCTTCTTTGTGCCTGATGAACCGCTTGCATATGCACTTACCATGCCTGATGCTGCCACAAGCACAAATGCCATTGTACCCAGTAATAATGCTTTTTTATTAATCTTCATTTCCGCTTCCTTTTCCTGAGGCTGTTAAAAGCGCCCCTGTCATCGCTTAACTGAACTGCATTTTATATCATATTATCATATTTTTTCCATATTTCAAGAAAAGCTATACAAGACTTGACACAAATGTTGTCACAAGCATCGCCGCTATAACCACTATTATCACTATAGCAACCACCTTCTGATTTCTTTTTTTATTAAAATCGTACATACTATTCACCTCTGTTCAAAAATGAGTTATACTATTTTCATATATGAGAAAGGATTTTCCAACATATGATTCCAATTTGTCTAATTTTATTCATTTTATTTATTGCAGTGATTACTTTTGCCATAAAGAGGGCTGATTCTGCCCAGGCAAAGGTCACCGAGGAGTTCTGGGAAAAGGAGCGTAAGGCCAACTCAACCCTCCGCGGAGATACCACTGACCTGTGTTATATTACCATACCGGAAAAGTTTTTTCCATTAAATAATGATAAAATAAATGATTTAAGGGATAAAACCCTTGTCAATCTCACCGGAATGACAAACACTGATTTAAAGCTTAAATATGGCATTCTCAATTTTAAAAAGCTGTCTGAATATGATGATAACTTCACGAAATTTGTTTCAATGCTGCCTGACTATTACAACAGGCTTAAGGAAGCAGGCTATGAATCGCTAGGCAATGAACTGCTTGATTTTGCAGTGGAGCAGGGTGCCGATTCAAAGAACGTATACAGTCTGTTAGCCAACGCCTTCATCAGCATGTCAAAAGCTGACCGGCTTGCAGAGCTTATCGAGAAAGCAAAACAGCTCAATTCTCTTTCAAGGGATGGAATCGTTTCTATGCTTGAGAGCCTACAGGCTGATGCCGCCTCGGCCGGTAATTAAATATATCTGCTACGATATTCATCGTACAGCCTTGAGGCCTGACTTCTGGTCAGGTTGTCCCACGATATGACATCTGCTATCCCATACTCAGCCATCAGCTCCTTTAGCTGTCTGACCTGATGTGCTGTGGCAGGTGTCTGTTTTTTTGCCTTGTATACAAGTGGCTTTGACTCCACCGGCTCTCCCTTTTCATCCATCAGTGCAAGCAGCTTTTCAAATATCTGCTTTGTCTCTATCGCATCATCGAGCGCCCTGTGGGCATTTTCCCTGCTCACATCAAAATACTCACACAAATCCTCCAGCTTCTTTGACTGCTCCGCAGGCAGACATTTTCTGGCTATTTTCAGAGTATCATATGCATTCAGCGAGAGGGTTCTCTTGTGATTTACCGCCCACTGCTTTAAAAAGCTGTAATCAAAGGTCACATTCTGCCCGAGTATGATATCATCACCGATAAAATTAAGCAGGTTATCCACAGCCTCGTCCATATCTGCCGCTTTTTCCACATCACTGTCGGTAATTCCCGTTAATTCCTGCACACGTTGTGGAATATGCTGCTTCGGATTTACCAGTGTGGATATCGTATCCACTATCTCGCCGCCACGCACGCGTGCCGCACCTATCTCTATTATCTTGTCATTTTTAGCTGAAAGACCTGTCATTTCAAGGTCAATCACCGTATAATTTTTTATATTATCTATGTTGCTCATTTTTCTTAGTCCATAAACCTTCCCGGCTTTTACCACTATAGTCATTTCACATTACTGTTATTTTATATACTCCGCTATAGCCATATCGCTTTACCGTTATTCTACATACTCCACCAGCGCCTGGTGGTCAAGCGGGTCTCTCATGTCGTAGTGGAAAAGCGCCCACACCGGCTCCTTATGATACTTTGGCAGCTCATCCAGCTTGCGCGTATGCTTGTCCGGAAAAATATAGTGGAACGGCTCCACATGCGACAGCTTTCCATTTTTACAGTATGCATGTGTCATGTGCTTGAAGCTTCCTATATCTGCGGTCCACCTCGGGCGGCTCTTGCAGTTCTCACGATAATACAAATCAAAAATGAGTGACTCCTGAATCATGTTATAAATCTGCTCATTTTCATCAAAATCAGTACTATCTCTATCTATGGCATTTTCGTCAAAATCAGTATTATCTCTATCTCCGGCATTTCCGGATAATCCCACAGAAGCCATATCATCGCTGTCACAGCCATGCAGGTATAAAGCCAGAAATTCAAGCAGTATCTCGCACCTTCTGATGCGCGAATGGCTCATTCCAAAATAGCCGTTTGCCTCATAAAAATCTCCAAGCTCCTGAAAAAACTCAAACGCACTGTCAAAGATACACTCCATAAGCTTCATCGTAATCTCAAACTGTCCGCTGTTGTAATAAACCTCAAGCATCTCCTCGACGCGCTTTATTTTTATCACATCATCAAACGAAAGCCATTTTGTGGACATAACCTCATACGGTGGCTTGTCATGGTACACAATACCATATTCCGCGGCATGCTCAAACATATACGAGCCCTTGAGTACCTTTAAAAATCCAAGCTGGAGCTGGTTTGGCTTAAGCTCATAAATCTCATCAAAGGAACGCCCAAAGCTGTCATAGTCCTCGTATGGCAGCCCTGCAATCAGATCCAGATGCTCATGGATATTGTTGCCGCTTTGAATGAGCTTCACAACCTCCTTAAGCCTCTCAAGCTTCATAGTCCTGTGAATCTCCTTTATCGTGACCTCATTAGTGGACTGCACACCGATTTCAAGCTGTATCAGTCCCGGCCTCATATCAGAAATCAGCTCAAGCTCCTCCTGATTCAGCAGATCCGCTGATATCTCAAAGTGAAAGTTTGTCACACCATTGTCATTCGCCTTTATAAAGCGCCACAGCTCCATGGCATGAGCATGATTGCAGTTGAAGGTTCTGTCCACAAACTTAATCTGTGGCACCTTCTGGTCTATAAAAAACTTAAGCTCTCTTTTGACAATCTCGGTATCCCTAAAACGCAGTGTCTTATCCACCGATGACAGACAGTAGCTGCACGAAAACGGGCATCCCCTGCTGCTCTCGTAGTAGATGATGCGGTTTGAAAAATCATCGAGAGTATCATAGCAGAATGGGATTTCACTCATGTTTTTGATTGGGCGTGGACTTGTGAATACTATTTCACCGGCTTTATTGCCTCCTATGTTGTTCACACTTGTACTATTACCTGTGCTGTTTTTTCTGAAGGCAATGCCTGCAATATCACTCAGCTTTCTTTTATGCGCATAGTAACCGCACAGCTCTCTAAAGGTATCCTCTCCCTCGCCTATCATCACACCGTCTATGTATGGATTTTCCCGCAAAAATGCCTCCACCTCGTAAGACACCTCAGGGCCTCCAACCCATATCGGCACTGACGGACAAAGCTTTTTATACTCGCGTGCAATATCAGTCACATAATCAATATTCCATATATAGCACGAAAAACAAAGTACGTCGGGCTTTCTCTTATAAAGCTCCTCAAGAATGTAATCCTTTTGATTGTTTATCGTGTATTCCGCAAGCTCCACAGCATCCCTGTACTCCCCGGCACAGGCGCGCAGTGAGTAAACTGCGAGGTTTGAATGTATGTATTTTGCATTTATTGCCGTCAGTAAAATATTCATGGTTTCTCCTTAAAAAATGACCCTTGAATGTAGACTTTATGCCACATTCAAAGGTCTGCTTCGTATTATTGCAGCATCCGTTCAATTTTATTTTTTTAACGGCTGCATTGGTACAAATTCAATTTTCAACTGCATCCCCATTCCATGCGCAAGCCTCTTTAAAAGTTTCAAAGATGGATTTCTCGTTCCATTCTCAAGCTTACTAATATCCGCCTGATCAATGCCTGTACGTGCTGCAAGCTCCTTTTGAGTCAAATTATTTTTAATGCGCGCATCTATCATAGCCCTTATGACATCCATCTCAGGCTGGAGATCGTCCCACTCTTTTTTTACGTCAGGATTTTTAAGCTGCTCCTGTAAATAATCGTCATATCTCATATTATTTACCATGCCTTTCTATATAATCTCTTCTATATTTCTTAGCCTTTTCAATTTCACCAGCCGGTGTCCTCTGAGTTTTTTTAATGAATCCATGTGTCAATACTATTCTTCCTTCATAATAGAAAAAATATAATACTCTCGAAATATCTGTTCCTACCTTAGCTCGCAATTCAAAAATCCCATCACCGAGCGGCTTGCTATATGGTTCTCTCAGCAACGTACCTTTTTCTTCCAATAGTTTAATTTCCATCAATAGCTTTGCTCGCATCTTAACATTTAAACTATCTAAAAAATCTTTTACCGGAATTTTGTCCCCATTCTCATAAAATTCAGCAATAAATCCACCCATAACTCTTCCCCACTATCTTCACAAAATATTATATGGTATTTTTACCATATTGTCAAATCAGTTACTTTAATTTACATAGTCATATTAACAAGTCTGTCATAAATGCCACTTGCAAACAGCACCATCATGCCAATCGTGCAGATTACCGACAGTACAAATCCTATTATCGATGTAATCATACCGGCAGTTGCTATTGCATTGTTATACTGCTTTGCCCTTTTTGACATTTTGGAAGCAAGCATGCCGACAATTCCAAGTCCCATCAGATATCCAAAAAACGAGAAAATAATACTGCAAATACCAAGCACCAGTGAAACAACTGCAAGCTTAGCGCCCTCTCTCTCGTCATCTATGATAATCTCATTGTTGTAGAGCATCTCAAGACGGATACGCCTTGATTTACGCAGCATAACAAGCATAGGAATACCTAGTATGACAAATGCGATACAGTTCATTGCCGAAAACTCATTAATCCTGTCAGCAACTCCTCCTCCCTCAAATATTCCCGATGATAAAAGTCCTCCCATATCTACAACAGTATGGAAAATGGCAAGCATCCAGAAATTGCGTGTAGACGCGTATATCATGCAAAACAGCACACCCATGAGACCTGCTGAAATAACCTGTATCAGACAACTGCTGAACTTAACCCCTGCGCCCATATTGGAAAAATGCATCAATCCAAACAGTACGCCTCCCAAAACTATGGCTCCAGTGATTCCACCTTTCGTCTTTGGAAAAGCTCTCAGCAGCAGATTGAACACTACGCCTCTGAACACCAGCTCCTCAACGAGCCCTACAAGGCAGACCGCGATAAAGAAAAAGATGATGTTGTAAAATGCCTTCACATCACCATGCTCGCTCAAAAAGCACATATAAATACCTGAAACAACAGCATACAGACAATATACTATGAAAAAACCACCTGTGTATAAACTCCTGGTCCATCCTGCTGCATTTTCCTTAAAAACATCCCATAGCCCGAATATATATGTGATGCCCAGAAAAATAACTAAAACAACGGTCTCCACAATAGCCTGCAGCAGATAGTCATCCGCCTTTTCCATGCCAGGAATCAATCCCAGCACTTTTCCGCTCCACTGCAAGGGTGCAATGAAAATAAAAACTACAAGAATGGCAAATATTATATTTGCCGGTGCCGAAAGGTTTCTCAATTTCTGTTTCATAACTTTAATCTCCTCATTTGCGTTTAATTTGATATGAAAATATTCTATAGCATTTACTTTGACATTACAAGCTCTGGATAATCAAAATTCCTGTCTATTATTTTACTTGAATTGAGCACTCCGTCAATGTCTAAAAAAATCAGCCATTTACGGTCTTTCCGTAATGGTTAATGACACACCGATTTCTGCCACAGATGAGGAAATTGAGGATATAAAATGGACATTCAGAAGGACAAGAAAACCAAAGAAAAATATAAAAGGAAAAAGAAAGAGAGGGCTCATCGTCCCTCTCTTTCTCGCCTATCAGTATGTCATCTACCGATGTGTGCAACAACCTGCTCAAGGCATACAGGTTGTCGACAGTCGGAAGGCTCTCACCACGCTGCCACTTGTAAACGGCCTGCGTTGATTCGAAGCCCATGTACTCCGCAACATCAGTCACCCTGAGGTTATTGTCCTTGCGGAGCTGGTTGATTCGTTCTCCGGTAGCTTTAAGGTCTAATACTGGATAATTCATATGAATGCCTCCTTGAGTGTGCTTGTTTATAGTTGTTTGTTTCATTCCCTTAACTTGATTTCAGTATACTCTCACAGCAAGTAACACACAAGAGAATAGTTGTTTAATTTTAATGTTACTATTTTTTATATAGATTTTGCATATTTTTAGCTATTGTGTTACCACTAAAGTAACATTTTTAATATTTGTTTATTGTAATGGAGAATTTATATATGGGATTCAACGAGACTAACACCTCACAAAAAATCAGAATATCGCTCAGCCAGAAGGCTATGTTGACCATTGAAGATGATATGACAGCATTTGAAGTACCAAAGCTCACAACATTTATCAATCAGGTTATCAGCAATTTCTGGGACATTGCCGAATCATCTATAGATAATTACCTAAGCAACAAAGAATTAGAGCTTAAAGAGAGGCTGTCCGATTCATCAATTGACTCGTATTCTATTGAACAAGCCATACAAATTCTGCTTAAATATGAAAAGAAACAACTTATCAATAAAACAGCTTCCTATGATAACGGCAGTACTGTAAACAAGCAGTATAACATTAACAACAACAATTACATTTTCCTTACAGAAGAATGCACGGAAGACAAATACTTTGCAACAGCTGCCAAATACCTAAGATGTTTAATCGAGGAATACTGTCAGCTTCCTTTCATCAAAAGGGAACGAATATATAAACGTTCTTCATACACCACTGTTGAAAATGCCTGCAAGAACCATAATATATTAAAGGTCAAAGCCTTGATTGACGGAACACAAAAACTGCTTTATGTATACCCATACATGATAATGCCTGATCCACTAGCTACTCAGGAATACCTTGTCTGCTATGTCAAAAATGAAAACAGCTCAACCGGAAAACATATTGCTTCATTTTCAATGGCGCGCTTACAATTACAAGGTTCTGCCCTGAAACAGACCTTCCGTCTTACTAAAGATGACATAATTGCAATAGAAAAAAAGCTAGCTGACAGCTCACCGGCATATTTATTGGGCACAAATGAAAAAGTTGTTGTCAAACTGACAGAACGAGGTCAGAAATCATATAAAACAAAACTATATTCCAGACCGGCTAAAGAGCCAGAATCATCCGGTGACACTTATGTGTTCTACTGCTCTCCCCTGCAAGCTTATAATTATTTTTTTCCTTTCGGCAAAGAAGCAGAGATTATCAAACAAACAAGCCTTCGCGAGAGATTTAAAAATAGCTATAACGACGGTGCTGATAGATACCGGTCGTAAAATATATCAGGACATATTCTGATGCATTTATTGCTACAGATTATGTCCTGATTGCTATTTTAGATGATATTGAACATTCCAAAACCCTGGGAGTTCTTGGAGCCAAGGCCTGTCTGATATAGGAAATCGAGATATTTACGTTTACCGGACAAAATAAAATTTCCATACCATGCTTCAATATAACTGCCCTGATATTTTGTAACAAGCTTTTTTGCAGTCATATCACCAGCTTCTTCGATTTCAACATACGAATCCGGTTCTACCCCATAGTAAGCCTGATATTTTCTATAAGCATTGTTTTGAATTTCTTCATAAAATTCTATATCTTCTGGAGAATAATAAACCGTATATTTTGTTGTGGAATCTGTTGAATACACAACAATTGGTGTTACTGTTTTTACTATAAGTTCTTCTTTTTCCACTGTAAAATCATTTATCTTTGTACGAATATTTTTATATTTCTTTTGTCCAAAAGTTATTCCGCCATATCGAAATCCTCCATCCAGGAGCTGAATTAAAAGTGGCTCCGGGCTTCTAATTTCCAGTTCAATAAATGAATAGAATATTATACTTTTCTCCTTAATTCTATACTTACCCTTGAGCTGACTAAATTGAAACATCTTATATTGTCTGTGCCCACTTGAATAACCTCTGTTATGCAAAAAATCAGTGTAATCAGGCATGACTGATAAAGTTCTGTAAATAACAGCCTGAATAATATGATTATAATTTATCGGTAAGACTAATGGCTCATCTAATTCGATGTGTACATATAACTGCATTATCTAATTTTCCTCTGCTCTACATTTATTAGCTACAAGCTTTCCATTTTTTAGCTCATAAGGTTCAAAGCTGACTTTAGCGTTTTTTCTTAGTTGTTGTGCCTTTAAATTAGGGTTAAATTTTTCATCACATTTTATTGAATATTCCTGCTTATTTTGCCCAATTATTATGCCAAAATTCTTATTAGAATCATAATATTTAACTTTACCTTCAAGTCTTTCGTTCCAATTTCCCAATAAAGTAACATATTTATCATCAGGTTCTGGTAAAGTCTTAACATATTTGGGATTCTTTCTATTGTTTGCAAACCATGTGTAGATATTATCCTCATCTTTTCTTTTTTCTCGAGGATACATAACTGGTATATCTTCAGGGATATAATTAAAATCCGCCAAATTCAACAAGCACTTTTCTGCTTTTGAACCAGCATTTAATCTAGATGGTATATTCAATTCATCATGAGATTTGTGTTCCAGTTCTACTTCTATATTTCCATTTTCCTTATTAAACATCGGCTTTCTCACATTCTGAGAAACAACCTGAAGCTTTACACTTCCATATCCTAAAGGTCTGGCATGACCTAACTTATGCAGTTTTGTGCCATCTTTCTTATTCTCACCCAGTGATATTATCCATATAAGAGTATTTAGCTGTTTCTGTGTGATTTCTTCAAAGTATATTTTAAAATTAAAACAGCCATTAACAGCCTCAACAGTATTATTCATATTGTTTGGTGTAGAATCTTTCGCAGGCTCACTATGCCAATACATTTTTCTTCCTCTAGGAGTAGCCTCTGGCAAATCATAGTATTCGATTCGATTTATTTCTTTTCCATTAGCTAATGTGTATTTCTTCATTTCACCATAAAAATCAAAATTCCAAAATGTCGCATTATCCGTAGGTTTTCTAAGATAAAACTCAAATGCGCTTGTCCTTGGAGTAGACAAGATATCTAATGTATGTTTTTCATATGTTAGCTTTTCAACATTATCCGGGGTTGCATCAGTCACCTGGACTCTTCCTTTTAATCCTTTCCCATTTGTTGTACCAAATAAAAGACATGCTGGACATAATTCATCTGTACTGCTACACGGTACATAATCCCCCATTATATCATTCCATTTTCTTTTTTGTGCAATACGACCGATAGATGAATTACTTAAATAAACAAGTACTTCATCATCACCATTTTCTTTTATACGTGTTACGCTCATATAATAAACCGGAACCAGATTTTTATCACCTGATTTTGCTTTTTCAAGAGCATCACATAGATTTTTGTTTGGGATCTTATTAGAGTTTCTCCCACTTCCTGCTCCATCTCGATTAAGCGCTGATAGTAATGCTCTATACGGCTCATTATTCCTTATTTCCCACTTTTTAACAATCTCATTTTCTTTTTTTAAGAAGCGAATACTATATTCAGATTTATTTACCGGAATATTGTATTGTACCCACCCTAACTCTTCAACATATTCACCATTTTTATAAGGTAGCTTTTTGCCGTTTGCATAAACACAACCATCTTTTTCATTCACATATATTCCATTAGCAGCTTCTTTTTTCACTATAGTTGCCTTATATAAAACCCAATGATCATTTTCATATGCAAGCAATCCATGATGGCACAATGCACCATACACTGGGACACGTCTGCTGATTGGTTTCTCATCTAGTAAAAATGGAACGCAGCTATTAGTTACTATTTCATAAACACTTCTAAGCATTCCTCTTAGCTCGCTTCCGGGTATGGTTGGGATTCCATCCGGACTTCTAAAAAAATCATATTCTCTATGAAATGAATCTTCTCTTTCTTCCATATTTTTATCTTTAACATATTTATTTTTTTTCGTATCCCAGTACCTTGGATGTGCCCCATCTGGAATGATTAGTGGAGTCCTTGTTATTAATTCAACATTCAACCAGCCACTTAATAGCTCACTCTTCTTCGCATAGGCTGTTTCTCTGGAAATACGTTTATCTATATTACCTTCAAATGGTATAAAATTATACGGATTAACAAATCTCTTTTTCTCAGCCATTTCACATCACCTTTTCCTTTTTAGGTTTCTTTACAAACCCACATACTCTATAATCTGTGATTTTTGCCATCCCATTTTCATCATAATTAATGTAAGTAATAATCTTAGAACTGTCTTCGTTTCCACTAATAGGAAGACTATATTCACCTCCAACAGTTGTATAGAGCACTTTATTACCAAACGTATCTGTCTGATTATTATTCTCATTAATTCTATTCTGATTTAAATCAAGAGTCTGATATTGCACCATATATTCTGATTTATCAAGTTTGTCTTCTGAAGCTATTCTCCACTGAAAATCCGTTCCTACAGTACTTCTTATAAAATGTATTTCCTCTGTTTCCGAGAATAATCTTATCTCCAATACATTATCTTTCTTTAATTGGTTAAACTGCTCCAGTTCAGCTCTCCCGGCATAAAATCTATCGGTACAATATGCCAGAAAATATCTATTATCTCCGGCATATTTTTTAATCTCATTGATGAGTTCATTTTCTGGAGTTATTCCAGAATCTTTTATCCATTTATCTTTTGTATTATTATATTCAATACTCATGTAATCCCTCCAAAAAACCCATACTTCCTGATTTCAGATTTTCAGTATAGTCCATGCCATTTACATTTAATTTCATCACCTCGACTCGCCCATGCCCTGTTCCTGTTGATCCACCAAATGTAAGCATTCCATTATCTAAATCCAATAACGACACTTCCAGGAGCTGTCTTTGAAGTTTGCTCATTTTTCCCTTATCAATCATTATTTCGAGAGTTCCGACACCACCTTGCCAGAATTCATCTGTAAATAATGCAGAGTTTTTAGGTGCCTGTGTAAAACGTTCCACTGCATTTCTTGTAAGGACATATGGTTTGCCACCTTCAATAATAGTTTCTCCAAAGCGTATTCTAGATAGGGTATTATCCACCCTGCCCCTTCCAAATAAACAGTCCAAAGCTGTTCTTTCATCATTATTATCGCTCATAATATGACTCAATATTTCCTGCATATGATGTCTAAACACACCGGTCCAAGTTGTTCCAGGTACCACTGGTTTACTATCTTTGTTCACCATAACAACAGAATCAGGTGCCTTCTCTATTCGTTCCATATTTACTCGTATAGAAAAACTACCAATTACTTTAAATTGAACTTCTATTCTATCGAACTGTCCATCTTCAGACTTATCTTCATTATCTAAATATACTTTTTCTCCGCTAAAATCAGATTCAGACCATGGATTAAAATCGAGCCATTCATCAATGCAGTTTGGAAAATCAAATTGATGCTTTCTAACCTCAACCTTCATCTTGCCATATCCGCGAGTAGTTCTTGCTCCAAGTTGAATTCCATGCTTAACAATATCTTTGACAAGGATATCAAGGCCTTCTATTACTTCGTTTTTATACTCCTCATAGTCTCCACTCCATTCCAAAATACAATAGTATGGGACATCTGTTTCAACTACCTGAAAATCATATTTATGACCATCTTTAGCAACACCCCATTTATCTATGGCCACTCCATCACGAATTGATATTTTATAGTCGCTTATTGATACATTTCGAAATTCTGATTTGACATTATCACATATTTTCTGTGGACAGATGGCATCACTAATAATAATGTTACTTGCAGTTGCTTCATCATTTTTAATAATTCCAAATAACTTTTCTGGATCTTTACCACCAAGTTTTTCATATTTTTCTCTTAATACTCCGGCCATACTGCTTCCCGGAATAAATGGAATCCCGCGGCTGTCGCACATAAGATCATTATCTGAAATATCATTTTCTCCATTTCCTATTCGAAGTGGAGAAATCTGACTCAATTTTAACTGATAATATACTTTTTTCAATTTAGTCACCCTCTCTCTTTCTGATAATGATATTTATGCAAAGCTATATTCAATGGTTCTTTCCAATTTGCTTCAATTTGATTAATCAAATTATGATCTAAATCATATAATTTTAACTGTGCATTCCACTCAGTCTTGATTATCTCTACAAACTTGGTTGCCTCTGCTTTTCTACTAAGCTTCTTCTCACTACTTAAATCACTTTCTTTAATCTTTGAAATCATTTTATTTAAATCAGAATAGTCATTAGCTTTTGAAACCATATTCCTAAGTCTTGCCTCAGGAATATTTTTAGTAACTTCAGCTTCTGCAATTTTTAAAGCAAAGCTACGCATATGCTCCATTATTGCTTCCATCTTTAATCGGGTAAGTAGCTGCTCTATTCGATTATTATCAACCGTAAAATGTGCCTGTTCAATTCTTGACATCTCAATAGATGACACTTTTTCAAAATCAGAAACGGTCATAATGCCGCATATTCCCATACCTTCCTGAGCAAATTCACCGATGCGAATTGTCTGTGGAATATCACATTCTTCTTTAACTTTAAAGCAATACACACTTCCGGCTCTTACAACAGGAATCTGTGGCTTCTGCAACTGCCATGTTGACTGAAAGCCTCCAATAACATGATATCTGCAATAATCGAGACTATTCTCAGCAATATCTGATGATAAATTCAATTTTTTACCAATAGCCTCACGAATACAAGCAGAATCTGTTCTATATACACCATTATCTAACAATGCAAGATCCGACTGCAATACAACATACAGCTTTTCTCCGGCCTTAACATGGCGAATATTATTCTTATACTCTTCCACTTCAGGTTTAGCATACAATGAACATGTCGCATACTGAGCACTTTTACTTCGTCCAAACTGAATACGAGCTTCATATAAGCACTTTAATACCTTATCTTTCATATTAACCGGACATATAATTGTTCCTCCATAAACTGCTCCAGCATCTATTGATTCCTGCATGTATAGCATTTTAGTATTATTTTCATCATTATTACCATCTTGCTGAGTTCCATTTATTGCATAATGATAATAAGTGTGAATTGACGGTTCTGCAATTTTATATCCATTCTGTGTCTGTACAGTAAAAGAACCATCTAAAGTTTTTGGCTTTTTCTTTTTCCAATCATCCTTTTCCTCAATTAAGTTGTTAATCAGCTTATTACCGCCATTCTTTAGTCTGACTATCATCATAGGCACAGGTACTGAAATTTCACCCTCAATCACCGGAGTCAGGCCAGACCAGCTTACGGTACCATCTAGAAACAACTTTCTAAAATCCTCATCTTCTGCACTTCCGGAATGAAGATAATATCCGGCCATGCAACCAATTACACTTCTGGCTGGTACAGATGTATTTAATTCATCACATCCCGGCAGTGTAAGTGGTGAATTAAGTACAACCTTATATGATATCTTTACCAGCTTATCAGCTTCTGAACAATCTATATCAGTTTTATTGTCATTCTCTGTAAATAGCATATTAACCTGTTTTGCGCTATCTTCACACAATTTAATCGATACATTTCCAAGGCCTCTGTTCCTTGAATGACCAATATGTCTTGTAGCTTTACAACAAGCATCAAATAGTTCTCTTAATTCCCTTTTATCATCATCACAAAAATCAAAGTAAATAGGTGCATAAAAAGCTAATTTTTTATCTTTATCCAGGCTAATAGGATCATATTGATTAACAACCCTTGTAAACCTCAAGCTATTGTCTACCTTACACCCATCATTCAGCATAGTCTGACCACGCACAGACGTAAATAGATTGACAATCTTTGATGCATGTGCCATATCCTTAATTTCATCTGAATTATCAGAGTTTTTAATTTCAGTATTCAAATACTGTCTAATACCATTTGCATCTTTTATCATGGCATCGCAAATTGAAAAAACTCCCTCATTTCCATACGCGTCACCAAATAAAGCTATAATATTGCTATCTGATGCTAATGTGTATCCCATCTTTTTTAAATCAGAAGCCGCCTGTTTTAAACATCCCTTTATTCTCCTCGACGGAATATACGGAATTCCTGCATCGTCAATACACACATCACTATCAATCGAATTTCCGGCGCTCTCTCCATTTCCAGCGCATAAATCTGAATTTAAAATAATTTCTAATTCCTGCATATTATTTCCTCACAAACCATAAATCATACACTTCTGAAAGATCATATATAATTGGAAGTAAATCCTCTTCTTTATCTATTTTCAGCTTCTCCTTTATTTCATTTTGAAGATTTCTGTGAT
>ENA-OPCD01001161-OPCD01001161.1-human-gut-metagenome-genome-assembly--contig:-NODE-1161-length-20834-cov-3.870302_pt1 | contig 20834 bp, 9 predicted proteins | sample MGYA00241560_ERZ501471 | MGnify/ENA primary metagenome ERZ501471 (study PRJEB25962, sample SAMEA2042578) | human gut metagenome | biome: human gut; feature: human-associated habitat; material: faeces...
GTAGTCGGGGAATTTAATGACTGGAATTTGGAAAGAGACAGAATGGAGCGTCAGGAGCCTCTAGGTATTTATGTGAAGTTTGTACCGGAAGCGAAAGAAGGACAGCTTTATAAGTTCTGTATTGAGACGCAGAAAGGCGAGCTTCTTTATAAGGCGGATCCGTTTGCAAATTATGCGGAGCTTCGTCCGGGAACGGCGTCTCGTATTACGGATCTTTCCCGTATAAGATGGACGGATGACGCATGGATGAAAGCGCGGAAGACATGGAATCATAAGAAGAATCCGATGTCGATCTATGAAGTTCATATGGGTTCGTGGATGCGTCACCCGGGAAGGGAAGATGAAGGATTCTACACATACAGAGAGTTCGCCGAGGCGATCGTAAAATATGTAAAAGAGATGGGATACACTCATGTAGAACTGATGGGCATTGCAGAGCATCCGTTTGACGGTTCGTGGGGATATCAGGTTACGGGATATTATGCGCCGACTTCAAGATACGGAAGTCCTGAAGATTTTGCATATCTGGTTGACCTTCTGCATAAAAACAATATAGGAGTGATTCTTGACTGGGTTCCGGCGCATTTTCCGAAAGATGCTCACGGGCTTGCTGATTTTGACGGAACTCCGACATTCGAGTATGCAGATCCCAGACTCGGAGAACATCCGGATTGGGGAACGAAAGTATTTGATTACGGAAAAGCGGAAGTGCGCAACTTCCTGATTGCAAACGCATTATTCTGGATCGAACATTTCCATGTGGACGGGCTCCGTGTGGATGCTGTTGCGTCGATGCTCTATCTTGATTACGGAAAACAGGACGGACAGTGGGTCGCGAACAAATACGGAGGCAACGAGAATCTTGAGGCGATCGATTTCTTTAAACATTTGAATTCGGTTGTTCTGGGACGGAACAAAGGCGCTGTGATGATCGCGGAAGAATCGACGGCATGGCCGAAGGTGACAGGATCGCCCGAAGACGACGGCCTTGGTTTCAGCCTGAAATGGAATATGGGATGGATGCACGATTTTACGGAGTACATGAAACTTGATCCGTATTTCCGTAAAAATGCACATCATATGATGACGTTTGCGATGCAGTATGCATACAGTGAAAATTATATTCTTGTGTTGTCGCATGACGAAGTTGTTCATCTGAAGTGTTCGATGATCAATAAAATGCCGGGACTTGGGTTCGATAAATTTGCCAACCTAAAAGCAGGCTATGCGTTTATGATGGGCCATCCGGGAAAGAAACTTCTGTTCATGGGTCAGGAATTTGCACAGCTTAGAGAATGGAGCGAAAAGAGAGAGATCGATTGGTTCCTGCTCGCCGAACCTGAGCACAGAGATATTCAGAACTGGTATCGGGATCTGCTTCATTTGTATAAAAACAATAAAGCTCTTTATGAAATGGACAATGATCCGGCGGGATTTGAGTGGATCAATGCGGATGATATTTTCAGAAGTATTTACAGCTTTGTAAGACATTCCAAGAATAAAGAAAAGAATTTGCTTTTCGTCTGCAACTTTACTCCTGTGGAAAGAGAAGATTACAGAGTCGGCGTTCCGACGAGGAAAACGCTGAAGCTTGTTTTGAACAGTGATGAGGAAAAGTACGGAGGAAAAGGGGAAAAACGTCCGCTTACTTACAAACCGGTGAAAAAGGAATGCGACGGTCAGGCGTATTCGATCGCATACCCGCTTCCGGCCTATGGTGTGGCAGTGTTTGAGTATTAAGATGTCAGGCAGCTTCTGACTTGAAACCGGAACCCCATTGGATTTAACCGGTGGGCGGTTCACTATTATATAAAAGGTAAAAAATGCAGAGCAAACTGCCGCAAAGTAGATGGGGGATTTTTTGAAATAGCCTGTCTGTTTTGCGGCGGTTTTGTTTTTACCGGCAAAGTGAGGAGGAACAGCAGATGAAAAATTATTCGGAAGATCCGAACAGACAGTATCATATACAAACTGCAAAAGGGGAAATCGGGAAGTACGTCATTATGCCCGGAGATCCGAAAAGATGTGTGAAGATCGCGCAATATTTAGATAACCCGGTGTTGATTGCAGATAACAGAGAGTATGTGACATATACAGGAACGCTCGATCAAGTGAAGGTAAGCGTTACATCTACGGGAATAGGAGGACCGTCGGCAGCTATTGCAATGGAAGAACTTTGTAGGTGCGGTGCGGATACGTTTATCAGGATCGGAACTTGCGGCGGAATGCAGACAGATGTGAAAAGCGGAGATATCGTTGTGTCAACAGGGGCAATCAGGATGGAAGGAACGAGCAGGGAGTATGCGCCGATCGAATTTCCGGCAGTGCCCGATCTGACAGTGACGAATGCGCTTGTGAAAGCTGTTAAATCAAAAGGATATCCGTTCCATACGGGAGTTGTACAGTGCAAAGATTCGTTTTACGGTCAGCATGAACCGGAGAGAAAGCCGGTAGGCTACGATCTGCTTCATAAGTGGGAGGCGTGGAAACAACTCGGCTGTCTTGCCTCGGAAATGGAATCGGCGGCTCTGTTTGTTGTGGCGAGCAGCCTTGGGGTGCGGGTCGGCTCGTGTTTTCTTGTGATCGCGAATCAGGAACGTGAGAAAGCAGGACTTGAGAACCCGGTAGTGCACGATACGGACATGGCGATCCGGGTGGCAGTGGACGCGATCCGCAGATTGATTTCCGAAGAACGGAAAAAAGAGTAGAATGCATATAAAGAAAATGACAACGAGAAGAAAAGAGCGGGAGAAAAGAAAAACGGAAAAATGAATGGGGGAGATAAGCGGGAAAAATAAATGAAAGAAAATAAACGCGAGAAAAGAAATGAGGGGAAAAAGCGGGAAAAATAAGTGAAAGAAAATAAATGCGGAAAATAAAGAGAGGAAATAAACGGTCAAATGAAGGATATGAATGAAAAAGAAATTTTACGGCATGTGGATCACACATTGCTGTCGCAGGAAGCTGTGTGGGATGAGATTCGTCAGGTATGTGATGATGCGGTGAAATATGATACGGCGTCAGTCTGTATTCCTCCAAGTTATGTGAAGCAAGCAGCGGAATATGTAGGCGGAAGAGTTCCGATTTGTACTGTGATCGGTTTTCCGAACGGTTACGAGACGACTGCCGTAAAGGAATTTGAGACAAAAGATGCGATCGCAAACGGAGCGGATGAGATCGATATGGTTATCAATATCGGATGGCTGAAAGACAGAAAATACGATCAGATCGAAGAAGAAATCCGCATTCTGAAAAATGCGTGCGGCAGTAAAGTTCTTAAAGTGATCATAGAAACATGTCTTTTGACAGATGAAGAAAAAGTGAAAATGTGTGAAATCGTCACTCGTTCGGGAGCGGATTATATTAAAACGTCCACAGGTTTTTCAAAAGCAGGCGCGACTTTTGACGATATCAGCCTGTTTGCGGATCATGTCGGCGGTAACGTGAAGATGAAAGCGGCGGGCGGCATTTCCTCGATGGAAGACGCGGAAAAGTTTCTGGAGCTTGGGGCAGACAGACTCGGAACGAGCCGCATTGTAAAAATCGTGAAAACGGAAGAAGAAAACCCGGCGGAAGGAACTTGTGAAATGGAATTATCGCAGGGAATGATCGCAAAGTTAATTGAGACAGCGACTGCACAACTGGCGTATTCATACAGTCCCTACTCGGGATTTAAAGTAGGCGCAGCTCTTTTGGCTGAAAGCGGCAGGATCTATACCGGATGCAATATAGAAAATTCTGCATTTTCACCGACAAATTGTGCGGAGAGAACTGCGTTTTTTAAGGCGGTGAGCGAAGGAGAAAGGAAGTTTCGCGCAATTTGCATCATCGGTGGAAAAGATATTTCAGAAACAGTATGTACGCCTCCTTGCGGAGTGTGCCGTCAGGTTATGGCAGAATTTTGCGATCCGAAGAAGTTCAAGGTGATATTGGCATCAGGCAGGGAAAAGTATAGAATCCTTCGGTTGGAAGAACTTTTGCCGTTTGGGTTTGGGTCGGAGTATCTGTAGGAACGATTGACAAGAAAAAGAAAACATGACATAATAAATTAACCAAAAGGTTAATGCGAGGGTGATGTATTGAGTGGAAATAACATATGCGAATGCAAAAGTTGAAAAATACTTTAAAGATTATAAAAAGATGCAAAAAAACTGCCTTTTGAGTGGGTGAAAACAATAAAAAAGCATATGGACAGACTAAAAGCGGCGGAATGTTTTGGAGATTTTTTGAAATTGGGATTAGGAAAGCCTGAACAGTTAGAAGGATGCGAAAGTATTCGATATTCGTTGCATGTAGCGGCAAATGTAAGATTGATTATCGAGCCGAATGCCGAACAGGATACGGTTATGATTTGTACGGAAATAGAAGTGGAAGGAGTGAGTGATTATCATGGCAGCAAAGAAAATTGGTATATCCCGTGATTTAATAATTCACCCGGGAGAAACGATTGCAGACGTCTTGGAAGAACGTGGAATCACACAGAGTGAACTGGCGTCGAGTGCAGGCGTTTCTCCGGCTTACGTAAGCAATGTTATTGCCGGAAAGAAAGGGATATCTGCAAACTTTGCCAGAGGATTAGAGTATGCAATCGGAGTACCAAAGTCTTTTTGGCTGAATCTTCAGGCGAACTATGAGGCGGAACTTTTGGAAGCAAATGAATTACAGACGATTACGGAAGAAGAGCGTATCGTGAGGGAAGACTTAAAAGAAATTGTGAAATACTTTAGAGGAAGAGGCATGATGCCTAGTCGTGAAAATAAAGATGATTCGATACTTTCTCTTCGTAAAATTCTGCAGATTAGTAATTTGGTAAATTTAAATGAAATAATTCCCGGGGGAGCATTTCGGATGTCCGGAAACTTATCGGTAAATAGAAATGTGTTGGGGGCATGGATTCGTTTGTGTCAAATTTTGGAGAATAATCAAAATGTTTCAACAAAGTTTGAAGTAGAGCATATAAACGAATTGATAGGTAAAATAAAAAATGTTATGTGTCAGAAGAATGTGGATTTTCAAAATCATTTGAAAACTGTATTGGGAGAATATGGCATAGATTTTTCTGTTGTGAAAAATTTTAGAGGAGCGCCTGTGCAAGGGTATATTTTTCGGCGGAGCGATGGGGTGTATCAAATGGTTTTGACGATAAGGGGAGCGTTTGCGGATATTTTTTGGTTTTCTTTATTTCATGAACTGGGACATATTGTAAATGGAGATATAGGTAAAAGTATTAAATTTATAGATGACGGGAGTGATGTTGATAAGGAGACGGCAGCAGATCTTTTTGCGAGAGATAGACTTTTGTCACCGGAGAGTTATGCAAGTTTTATCCAAAAAGGAGACTTTACATTTGAAGCAATCTGTAGTTATGCACGGACTCAGAATGTGATGCCTTACATTGTTATCGGAAGACTTCAAAAGGAGAAATATCTGGATTATCATCAGTATAGTAATTACAAATTGCGGTATAAATGGGGAGACTGTTCATAAGAATAAAGTGGATACAGTATTGATTTATTGAGAATAAGGGCAAGATATAAGAGTGTTGTACAGGGAGATGGGATAATGGGAGCATATAAAAGAATATTTGTAATCGTTCTTGATTCTCTCGGGATCGGGGCGATGCCGGATGCGGCTCGGTTCGCAGATGAAGGCGCGGATACGTTCGGACATATTTTGGAGAAAACAAAAACTTTGAATATTCCGAATCTTCGCAGGCTTGGGTTTCTGAACTTAAAGTGCGGCGGAGATATGAAAGGCGTCGAGTCTCCCGAGGGGCGCTTCATGCGGATGCGGGAAGCGAGCAACGGAAAAGATACGATGACCGGACACTGGGAGATGATGGGGATTAAAACGGAAAAGCCGTTTCGGACTTTTACGGAACATGGATTTCCGGCAGAATTGATCAAGGAGCTGGAGAAACAGTGTGGGAAAAAGGTGATCGGAAATAAAAGCGCGAGCGGTACTGAGATTATAGAAGAGCTGGGCGAGGAAGAGATTCGTACGGGATCTATGATCGTGTATACGTCGGCGGATTCGGTTATGCAGATCTGCGGAAATGAAGAGACTTTCGATCTGGAAGAACTGTATCGGTGCTGTGAGACTGCAAGGCGGATCACGATGAAAGATGAATGGCGCGTAGGAAGGGTGATCGCAAGACCGTATATCGGAATGAAAAAAGGTGAGTTTAAAAGGACAAGCAATCGGAGAGACTACGCGTTGAAGCCGCCGGCGCCCACTGTTTTAAATGCTCTGAAAGATGCGGGAAATGATGTGATCGGCGTGGGAAAGATTCATGACATTTTCTGCGGGGAAGGGATTACGAAAACATATCATTCGGAAAGTTCCGTTCATGGAATGGAACAGACGATCGATCTGTGCAAAGAGGAATTTACGGGACTGTGTTTTGTAAACCTTGTTGATTTTGACGCATTATGGGGGCATCGGAGAAATGTAGAAGGGTATGGCAAAGAGATCGAAAAGTTTGATGAGAAGCTCGGCGTTTTGCTGGAATGTCTTTTGCAGGATGATCTATTGATCCTGACCGCAGATCACGGGAATGATCCGACATACAAGGGAACTGATCATACGAGAGAGTATGTTCCTTTCCTTGCATACAGCAAAAGAATGCAGGCGGGAGGTCCGCTTCCGGAAACAGAGACGTTTGCGGTGATAGGGGCGACTGTAGCAGAGAACTTCGGAGTAGATATGCCGAAAGGAACGATAGGATATTCTGTTTTAAGCAGGCTGCAGCAGTAGTAAACCGTGAAAATGTAAAAAAATCAAAGCGGAAGTAGGATGAAAAACTGTAAAAATGTAAAAAACCGGACAGTTAAAGCTGTGAAAACTTATAGAAATATGAAAAGTTAAAAAGCCGGAAGTCGGAAAAAATGTAAAAAATGAAAAGCCGATGAGAATACAGGATAAAAATATAGGAAAATATAGAGAGAAAAGTGAAAATTAAGGATTGTCGGAAAACTTAATTTATTGTATAATATTCGATTGAGAAAATGAAATGAGAACATGGGACAATACAGGAGGAAGAAAGATGGCAAAAAGAAATGATATCCACAAGGTACTTATCATCGGCTCCGGCCCGATCATTATCGGACAGGCTTGTGAATTCGATTATTCCGGAACACAGGCTTGTAAAGCATTGAGAAATTTAGGATACGAGATTGTATTGGTGAATTCAAACCCGGCGACAATCATGACGGATCCGGAGATTGCTGACGTTACTTATATTGAACCTTTGAATGTTGACAGAATAGAACAAATCATAAAAAAAGAAAGACCTGATGCATTACTGCCGAATCTCGGTGGACAGTCCGGTCTTAATTTATGCTCAGAACTGGCGCAGGCGGGCGTTTTGGAGAAATATAACGTAGAAGTTATCGGCGTACAGGTCGATGCGATCGAGCGAGGAGAAGACAGAATCGAATTTAAGCACACGATGGATCAGCTCGGTATAGAGATGGCTCGAAGCGAGGTTGCATATTCTGTGGACGAGGCTCTTGCGATTGCGGAGAAGCTTGGATATCCGGTAGTTCTTCGTCCTGCTTATACGATGGGCGGCGCAGGCGGCGGTCTTGTATATAATGTAGATGAATTGAAAACAGTATGCGCCAGAGGTCTTCAGGCAAGTCTTGTAGGTCAGGTTCTTGTAGAAGAATCTATCTTGGGATGGGAAGAACTGGAACTTGAAGTTGTCCGCGACGCAGAGGGCAATATGATCACTGTATGCTTTATCGAAAATATCGATCCGCTCGGCGTTCATACAGGAGATTCTTTCTGCTCCGCTCCGATGCTTACGATCTCAGAAGAAGTTCAGCAGCGTCTGCAGGAAAAATCTCATAAAGTAGTAGATTCTGTTAAGGTGATCGGCGGCTGTAACGTACAGTGGGCGCATGATCCGAAGACAGACAGAGATATCATTATCGAGATCAACCCGAGAACGTCTCGTTCTTCGGCGCTTGCATCGAAAGCGACAGGATTCCCGATCGCGCTTGTATCCGCAATGCTTGCGACAGGCATGACGCTGAAAGATATTCCGTGCGGAAAGTACGGTACATTGGATAAATACGTTCCTGACGGAGATTATGTTGTGATCAAGTTCGCGCGCTGGGCATTTGAGAAATTCAAAGGTGTGGAAGACAAGCTTGGAACACAGATGCGTGCGGTAGGCGAAGTAATGAGCATCGGTAAGAACTTCAAAGAAGCGTTCCAGAAAGCGATTCGTTCTTTGGAGACAGGAAGATACGGACTCGGTCATGCGAAAGATTTTGACGGAAAAACAAAAGAAGAGCTTCTCAAGAGTTTGCGGTATGCGACAAGCGAGCGTTACTTTGTTATCTACGAAGCGCTGAGAAAAGGAGCTTCTGTAGAAGAGATCCATGAACTGACAAAAGTAAAACACTATTTCCTTGAGCAGATGAAAGAGCTGGTAGAAGAGGAAGAGGCTCTGCTTGCGTTTAAGGGAGGTCTGCCGGAAGACAATGCTCTTATCGCGGCGAAAAAAGACGGATTCTCTGATAAATATTTAAGCCAGATTCTTGAAGTGGATGAGGATGAGATCCGCAATAAGAGAATCAGCCTCGGCGTTGAGGAAACGTGGGAAGGCGTTCATGTAAGCGGAACGCAGGACAGCGCATATTACTATTCGACATATAACGGAACGGACAAAAACCCGATCAGTGAAGAGAAACCGAAGATCATGATCTTAGGCGGAGGACCGAACCGTATCGGACAGGGAATCGAGTTTGACTATTGCTGTGTACATGCGTCTCTTGCTTTGAAAAAGCTTGGTTTCGAGACGATCATTGTCAACTGTAACCCTGAAACGGTATCTACAGACTATGACACATCTGATAAACTGTATTTTGAGCCGCTTACACTGGAGGACGTATTGAGCATTTATAAGAAGGAAAAACCGGTCGGAGTGATCGCGCAGTTCGGAGGACAGACTCCGCTGAACCTTGCGGCAGATCTGGAAAGAAACGGCGTGAAGATCTTAGGTACGGCTCCGTCTGTTATCGATCTGGCGGAAGACCGCGATCTGTTCCGTGAAATGATGGATAAGCTTGAGATTCCGATGCCTGAGTCGGGAATGGCTGTTACGGTGGACGATGCTCTTGAAATTGCCGAGAAGATCGGTTATCCGGTTATGGTGCGTCCGTCTTATGTACTTGGCGGTCGTGGCATGGAAGTCGTATATGATGCGGAAAGCATGGTAGGATATATGAAAGCAGCAGTCGGTGTGACACCTGACCGTCCGATTTTGATCGACCGTTTCCTCGGACATGCAACAGAATGTGAAGCAGACGCGATCAGCGACGGCACACATGCGTTTGTTCCGGCGGTTATGGAACATATCGAGCTTGCGGGAGTACATTCCGGAGACTCGGCATGTATTATTCCTTCTAAAAATATTTCGGAAGAAAATGTAAAGACGATCAAAGAATATACGAGAAAAATCGCAGAAGAGATGCATGTGAAAGGTCTTATGAACATGCAGTATGCGATCGAAAACGGAAAAGTGTACGTATTGGAGGCGAACCCTCGTGCGTCAAGAACAGTGCCGCTTGTATCGAAAGTATGTAATATCCGCATGGTTCCGCTTGCCATCGACATTGTGACAAGTGAACTGACAGGAAGACCTTCACCGGTTCCGGCGTTAAAAGAGCAGAACATTCCGTACTACGGAGTAAAAGAAGCGGTATTCCCGTTCAATATGTTCCCGGAAGTAGACCCGCTGCTCGGACCGGAGATGAGATCGACAGGAGAAGTGCTCGGATTGTCCAAATCTTTCGGCGAAGCATTTTATAAGGCTCAGGAAGCAACACAGACAAAGCTTCCGCTTGAAGGTACGGTGCTGATCTCCGTAAGCAATCGTGATAAGCCGGAAGTTGTGGAAGTTGCGGCTGATTTTGCAAAAGCGGGATTCAAGATTATTGCGTCAGACCATACTTGCAGCCTGCTTAAAGAGAACGGAATCGAAGCAGAGAAGATCAATAAGCTTCAGGAAGGCCGTCCGAATATGCTCGATGTGATCACGAACGGAAAAGTTGACATGATCGTGAATACACCGTCAGGAAAAGAAAGTAAGAATGACGACAGCTATTTGAGAAAAGCTGCGATCAAAAAGAAAGTTCCGTATATGACGACAATGGCTGCTGCGAAAGCTGCCGCAAACGGAATTCTTGCAGTGAAGAAACATGGAAGCAAAGAAGTGAAATCACTTCAGGAAATTCACGGAGAAATTACGGACAAAGAATAGTATGATTCATTAATATAAGACAGGTTTTATGAAGATGCCGGCCGCATTTGCGGTTAGGCATCTTTTGTATAAAATGAAAGATATTTTCCTTTGGCAAATCAATCGGATGGTGTATATGTGAAAAAAATCAATAAAAATAAAGCTAAAATAGCCATATTATACAAAAAGCATAGATAAAAAGAAAAAAATACAAAAGAAGTGATAAAAAGTGTAAATATTATTGGGGGGGTAATGCTATCATTTATAAGATGATGGGAGTAATGTGGTGAGCACATTCGTACATTACATTTTAAAAAGAAGGAGAGAAGTTTATGAAAAAGAGAATGTTCCATAAGGGAATGGCTGCGGTTCTCGCGGTATCGCTGACAACCGGCGGGGCTCTTCCGTTTATGGCTCAGACGGTTCATGCGGAAGACACTGCGGCAGAGCAGGGGCAGACGCCTGAGAAAAAGAGCGGTACTGTAACTCTTGAGAAGAAGAACGATGGTACGTATGTCTTCGGAAACGAATATCTGAAAAGAACGTTTGCCGTAAGCGCAGACAAAGTATTGTCAACAAAAGAGATTACAAACTATCGTACCGGAACGACTCCGACTGTGTTCACACCGCAGGCGGGCAGTGAAGAGTTTATAATCAACACGCTTGACAATAATTCCGAAGGGGAAGACAGCGGATTCGTAGCGCCTAAGAAAAAGTTGGAGACGACAGGTTGGAAGGCAACGGCGGACAGCGTTGCAGAGAATGAAGCGCCGAATGGCGGAGCAGACAAGATGTTCGACGGTGATAATAATACATATTATCATTCTAAATATGGGGATGGCGTGGATGCAGCGGTGAAAGAGTATCCGCATAATATTTATGTCGATTTTGGTTCGCAGAAGTCGTTCCAGTCTCTTCGCTATCAGCAGAGAGTGGATCAAAATGGAACTCCCACAGTGAGCGGGCATGTGAAAGGTTATAAGATTTATACCGGGGATAGCATCGATGCTCTGAAAACAACAGACGGTGCAAAACTGGTTGGTCAAGGTTCTTTTGAAAATAAAAAAGAAACATATGTGAACTTGGACGAAAAAGTGACAGCGCAGTATGTTCGTATTGAGTTTGTTGATTGTTATGAACCGTCAGCTGCAAATGTAAGCAAAGACGTAGCCTGCTGTTCGGAATTTGACTTTTTTGAAGATACAGCGACGTTCCCTGTAGTGGATAACGCGACACAGCTTAAGACGAGCGAAATGAAAGTGCAGGGCGAACCTCAACTGACAGAAAAGGACGGAGTGAAAACGCTGACGTTTACGTTTGAGCCGAAGAGAGTAAGAGGTGTAGATTACACGATCAAAGAAGTGATCACGATGAAAGACGGAGATTCTTTCATGAGAAAACACCTCGATATTTCTGTTGGGGAAGGGCAGGCAGAAAAAGCGAAGATCGATTATATCGATCTGGAAAATATGAACATCGCACAGACTGATCTGAAACAGAATGAATACTGGACGATCAGTGACACTATGGCGGACAATCCTGACATGGGCGGAATGAAAGGCGATTATCTGGAGCTTGGACAGCCGTACTATGTAGGTGCGATGTACTGGGGATGTGAGTTCCCGGAGACAGAGAACAAAATTAAAGGTTCTAATTCCTTTATCCGTTACTACTATGGAAAATCATTGAAATCCGATGATAAGTTTGAGTATAACGAAGGAAACGAAAACGGAAAGATGACGACGTGGGACGCTGTCGTAGGAGCTGCCCGAAGCAGAGATTACAGCGTGACACAGAGCGATTTCTATGAATATATCGAGACGATCGCAATAGATACGGAGTTCCGTCAGCAGTACAACTCATGGTACGACAACATGAAGGAGATCACGGACGAGATTATTCAGAAGAGTTTCTTCGAGATTGAGAAAGGATTCACACAGTACGGGATAGCTCCTCTTGATTCTTATGTTGTAGACGATGGATGGACGAATTACAGCTCCTTCTGGGATTTTAATAATAAGTTTCCGAATGAGCTTTACAACTCCAGTCTGCAGGTGAATCAGCTTGCGTCCAACTTCGGACTGTGGCTTGGACCAAGAGGCGGATATGGAACAGAAAGAACGATTGCGAATTGGATTGCAAGTAATGGTTTGGGTTCTGTAAATAATCAATCGGGTGGAGATATTAATATTTCTGATGCGAGATATCTGACGAAATTGAATAAAGATGTTTTCTGCGAGTATCAGGATAAGTTTGATATCAACTACTGGAAACTGGATGGAATGCTCTTAAATCCATCGACAGAGCAGTCCGAATATTATGTGACAGGTAATCCGCTTTATACGATTTCAGAGACATACGAGAGATGGACGGATATTTTTGAAGATATGCGTGACAACAGAGCGGGAAAAGACCTTTGGCTTAATATGACTTCTTACACAAACCCGAGTCCGTGGCACGTTCAGTGGGTGAACAGCGTATGGATGCAGAATACGGGAGATACAGGTTATACGGATAGCTTTAATGCAACGGATGAAGAAGCGATGCTTACATACCGTGACAACGCTTATTATAACTTCTTAAATGAAAGAGAGTGGCAGCTTCCGAACAAATATTTTTATAACCATGACCCGGTTTACGGATTGACTGCAAACGATGCTTATCATAGACCGGATATCAAATATACAGATGATGAGATGAGAAATCACCTGTATATGCTCGGAACGAGAGGAACGGCATTCTGGGAGTATTATTATAGTTACTCCATGTTTGATGACAATAAATGGCAGATCAACGCGGAAGCGGCAAAATGGATCGAAGACAATTTCGACATTCTTCAGAAATCACAGATGTTCGGCGGAAAACCGAATGACGGAAATGTTTACGGATATTCCTGCTGGAACGGAAAAGAGGGAATTCTCTCGATCAGAAATCCGAAGAATGAAGCACAAAGTTATAAAGTAACTTATGACAGACTGATCGGCGTCGGAGAAGATCTCGGAACTGTTTACGGAAAGGTTGTCGTAGGAGATCAGAGACACCAGACAGATGAACCGCTTACATATGGCAAGGAAGTGACATACACGCTTAATCCGAAGGAAGTTTTGATCCTGCAGTTTGGTGAGAAAGATGAAACTCCTGCGAAAATCCTTTCTGTAGAAGGAAACGGAAAAGAAGCAGAAGTTGAATTTGACGAGACGATCCGTACGCCGGAAGCGGGAATGTTTAAGGTAGACGGATACGAAGTGACAAAGGCAGAATTGAAAGCCGACAGACGTACAGTGAAACTGACTTTGGATAAGGAACTGAAAGATGCCCGGACAGTGAGCGTAAGTGTAGACGGCGTGAAAGATACTGTCGGAAATACTTCAAAAGTAAGCGCGCAGAATGATGCGTTTAAAGACGGCATCATAACAGGAGTGATCAGCGATGATCTGAAAGACGGAGCTGTATCGACAAAAGCGAAATACTCTGTCGACGGACACGGCGGATTTACTGTAACAGGTAAGATCAAGACAGATTCAAAAGACGTGGTACTTGCAGAGCAGAAAGGCGCTTATAAAGTCGGCATTGACGGCGAAGGATATCTGACGTTTGAGTTTAACAATATGAAGATCACATCGAAATATGATCAGAAGACGGTTGATAAAGCAAACGACAGCTACACAAGCGAGACGAAAGGAATTGCGGCTGACGGTAAAGAGCATCAATTCTCTGCTGTAAAAGAAATTAACGGAATGATCAAACTTTACCTTGACGGAAAAGTGGTTGCTTCAACATACAGCGAAGATAAAGCAAATCCGGAGATCGCAAAAGGCGAAACGATATTTGCGCAGGGTCTGACAAAAGACGAAGTTTCTTATATTACAGTTCTCGACAGATCGCTTGCATATGATGAAGTGAAAGATCTGATCGATACAGAAGATAATGTTGTTCTTGCAAAGAACAATCCGAAAGTAAAAGTTACCGCTTATGATGCAACTGTTAATACGGCAGTGGCAGAGAAACCGGACAGACCGTTTAGCATGGTAAACGACGGCGTGAAGAGTACGGCGAATTATCTGGAGCTGACAGATACGAGCGACAGCCAGAACCATTCCCGTTACGTGCAGTTCGATCTCGGAGACGAGTATGATCTGATGAAGATCCATATGACAAGATACTGGGATGGTTCAAGAAAATACGGACCGACAGTGATCCAGTTAAGTACAGACGAGAACTTTGCGGCAGACAAAACGACAACGGTATATAACTCCGATAAAGACAATGTACATAAACAGGGCGCGGGCAAAGATGAGTTTTATGTCGAGACGGCAGCAGGCAAAGAGATGTGGAACGCAGAAAACAGTGAACCTGTAACAGCTCGCTACATCCGTGTCTATGTAAACGGAAGAGAAAATAATCAGGGTACGTCTGATCATATCGTCGAGTTCGAGGCTTACGGTGCGAAAGACGGCGGAGCGATCATCCGTCCGGACAGACCGGAAGAGCCGGAGAAACCGGTACTTACAGGCGTGAAAGCGTCAGTTGAAAAGGCAGAACTGAAAGTCGGCGAGACAACAAAGGCAACAGCAACGATCATGCCGGAAGGTGCAGAAGGCGTAGAGCTTGCATGGACTTCTTCCGATGACAAGATTGCGACAGTAGATAAGGACGGAAACGTTAAGGCGGTTGCAGAAGGAAAAGCAACGCTGACTGTGACAGCGACACAGGGAAGCGGAGACAGCGCGGTAACAAAAACAGCTACTGTGGATGTAACGGTAATAAAAGACGGCGGAACAGATCCGGAACCGGAGAAACCGGTGGTACTTACAGGCGTGAAAGCGTCAGTTAAGAAAGCAGATCTGAAAGTCGGCGAGACAACAAAGGCAACAGCGAAGATCACACCGGAAAAGGCAGAAAATGTAACATTTGCATGGGCTTCTTCCGATAAAAAAGTTGCAACGGTAGATGCTGACGGCAATGTAAAGGCAGTCGGCAAAGGAACAGCGAAGCTGACAGTGACAGCGACACAGGGAAGCGGAGCGGATGCAGTGAAAGTAACTGACACTGTGAAAGTAACGGTTACAAAAGACGGCGGTCAGACACCGCAGGAGGATGGAAAGACACCTCCGAAGACAGGAGACGAAACAGCGCCGTTCTTCCCGTTTGTACTTGCACTTGCGGCAGGCGCAGTGGTCATGATCACGAGAAAAAAGAACGGATAAACAAAGATACGCAGAAAAGATCAAAATAAAAAATTGATACTTAAAAAGGATTGTCGTGTGAGCGGCGATCCTTTTCTGCATTATCGGATATTCCGGTTTCTGATCGCGCAGAACCTTCAGGGAGGACGTCTGCGCCGCAGCAGGCAAGTTTACAGCTTTACGGCGTGTGGAAAGGAAACGTATATAAAAATGTTAGAATGGAAAAAACGGTTCGCTTTGTGATAAAATGATAGAAGAAAACAACTTCGGATCATTGAAATGGGAAAACGCAGAAGGAATATAATGAAAAGTATTATGAGGAAATGCTGTCGGTCGTTCGGGAATACAAGGATTACAGCGTGCTTGGGCATATGGATCTGATCGCCCGTTATGATGAAAAGGGCGTCTATCCGTTTGAAAAGATCAAACCGATCGTCGAAGAGATTTTGCAAGTTGTCATAGCGGATGGGAAAGGTCTGGAAGTGAATACATCGTCATATCGGTACGGCCTTTCTGACACGACGCCTTCTGTGGAAATTTTAAAACGGTACAGAGAGCTTGGCGGAAAGATCGTCACAATAGGGAGCGACAGTCATAAACCGGAACACTTGGGCGCTTATATAGAAGAAACGAAGGAAATGCTGAGAAAAGCAGGTTATACGCAGTTTTGTACTTATGAAAGAATGTCTCCGGTTTTTCATGATCTATAACAACGTTTTTGCTATATAAACTGCAAAGAAAGCGGAGAGAAAAGAGATAATTGTGCAGTATAAACAAAATAAAGAAAATAGAATAAACATATTGCACAAAAGAAGTCCGGGCAATAGGCGAAAACTATCATAAATTACAAATCGGTTGCTAAAAAGTGCAAATAACTGAAATGTAAAGTGCGATATCATAAGAAAATAGGAATAGTGGGCAACTATAGTAACTAGAAAAAGAGGGAAATGTATGAGAAAGAGAATGAAAACAGTAAGAGGCTTGTGGGCAGGTCTGCTTGCGGCGGCAGTTGTACTTACATCGGCTGCACCGTCGGCGTTGACCGTACAGGCAGAGGAAGCTGACGCAGTGCAGACTGCAGAAGTTTCAGGGGTGGAATATCAGATCTACCCGACTCCCCATGAGATGACTTATCAGGATGGGGGATTCGACATCGGAGAAGTGAATATTGTTTACGAAAACGGTGTTGATGATGTGACAAAGAATCGAATGACAGAAGTTCTTTCGATCAAAGGCAAGAGTGAGAGCGCTGCTGTTACCAATGCAAAAGTTGACGGCAAGACGAATATCCTTGCAGGTATCTACGGCTCCGACGGATATGTAGATAAATATGTGAAGGAGCATTACACAGTAGATAAATCTTTGTTTGACCATCACGGTTCCTATTTCCTCGCATCTAATAAGGGTGAGATCGTAATCCTCGGATTAGATACAGATGCGGTATTTTACGGCATCACATCTTTGAAGCATATCTTCAATCAGATGGACGGAACTACGATCCGCAACTTTGAGATGAGAGATTATGCAGATGTAAATATCCGTGGATTTATCGAAGGATATTACGGACTTCCGTGGTCGAATGAGGACAGAATGTCTCTTATGAGATTCGGCGGAGATTATAAGATGACGTCTTATATCTTTGCTCCGAAAGACGATGAGTATCACAAAGGAAAATGGCGTGATTTATATCCGGAAGAAGAACTGGCAAAGATCAAGGAAATGGTAAAAGTCGGAAACGATTCTAAGTGCCGTTTCGTTTGGACAGCCCACCCGTTTATGGGAGGATTTAATCAGGCGCAGGCAGATCAGGAGATTCAGGCGCTTCTGCGCAAATTTGATCAGTTGTACGATGCAGGCGTGCGTCAGTTCGGAGTACTCGGCGACGACGTCGGAAGCCTTCCGAGAACGATCGTGATCAACATGATGACAAAAGTATCCGAGTGGGCAAAAAAAGAAAGGCGATGTATATGACACAGTATTCTGTCCGGCAGGATATAACCATTCATGGCAGTCAGGCGGTACAGGCGGCAATTATGCAGAGCTGAACGAGTATGACAAAGGATTCCCGGAAGATATCAAGATCTTCTGGACAGGAGAAGCAGTATGTAAACCGATCGAGCAGGTAACGCTTGATCACTTCAGAACTCATAGAACGACAGACGGTCAGAAACGTCGTGCCCCGCTATTCTGGCTCAACTGGCCTGTAAACGACATTAATCACGGACGTCTTATGATGGGTAAAGGTGTGCAGCTTAAAACAGATGTAAATCCGGAAGATCTTGCGGGAGCGGTGACAAACCCGATGCAGGAATCAGAAGTATCGAAACCGGCGATCTTCGCAGTTGCGGATTATAGCTGGAATATCGCAGGATTTAATATGGATAAGAGCTGGGCGGATTCATTTGCGTATATTGATGAAAATGCATCTGAAGAGCTTCATACACTTGCGAAACATATGTCTAACCCGGAACCGAACGGACATGGACTTGTATTGCCGGAGTCAGAAGAAATTCAGGGTCTGATCAATACTTATAAAACACAGCTTGCAGCAGGAAACGTAGAAGAAGCAACAACAACGCAGCTTGTGGCAGAGATGACAACAATCATTGAAGCTTGCGACGGTTTCCATGCAAAGAGCAAAAACGAGGCAATGAAAGCGGAAATCCTTCCGTTTACAAACTCTTTGAAAGATCTCTGTACGGCAATCCGTTCTTTTGCACAGGCACAGGATGCAATGCAGAAAAATGATATGCAGAGCGCGTTTGATCTGTATATGGCAGGTTCGGGAAGTTATGCGACCTCCCAGACATATACAAAAGAGATGTACAATGCGTCTCCGGCAGTTGTAACTCCGGGATCGACCCATTTGATCCCTCTGGCAAAAACATTGGAAGCGGCATTGTCAGATCCGATGAACGATTATGTGGCAGGCGATGTTGAAAGACCGTTGAAAATTACGGCAGAGGCAAGCTTTCAGACATGGCAGAGCGGAAAACCGGCAGATATTATTGACGGCAACAGCGGTACGTATGCATGGTACAACGGAGCAGAAGGTGTCGGACAGTATTATCAGGTGAACTTCAGCAAACCGACGACTATTTACGGCGTACATATCGAAAACGGCGCAGGAAAAGAGAAACCGGACGATACATTCGGATACGCAAAACTGAAATATCAGGCAGAAGGTTCTGATGAGTGGAAAGAATTAGAAAACGGAAAAGAATACGGACCATATGCTGCGAAAGTTGATGTGGCAGGACTTGAAATCGAGAACGTTACGGCAGTTCGTTATGAGTGCTCGAGAGTGGGAGGATCTGGTAAATGGCCTTCTATGCGTGAGTTTAAAGTAGACTTGCAGCCCGGAGCGGCAGATACGTTTACAAAAGAAGTGATCCGTACAACAGAAGGTTGGACTGTTTACAATAATGGAAACGAAAATAATGCAATCGACGGTGATGAAGGCACAAGCGTACATTACAATGTAAGACAGGGAGATCCTACAAACGGTGACTCTATGATCGCAGGTGATTATTTCGGAGTGAAGCTGTCCGAGAAGATCACACTTGGAAAGATCAAGATTGTCCAGGGTAATAATGATACACATGCAGATTATATGCAGAACTGTGATCTGGAGTGGTCGGTTGACGGTCAGAAATGGACAAAGATTGCAACATTTGAAAACAAACGCACGATAGAGATCGATGTATCTGACAAAGATATTCAGGCACAGTATGTTCGTATCAAGAATAATGCGACACAGAAAAACTGGTTTGCGATCAGAGAATTTGACGTTGACTCTAAAGTATGGTTTAACTCGAAAGTTTACACAAACGTAGACGCTTACAAAGAATACAGAGCAAATCTGTTGGATGAAAGCGCTGAAATCGAAGCTAAGAATGATATTACTTTAAAGAAAGATCAGTATATCGGCTTAAAATTAGACCGCATTCATGAGATTAAAGATATTCAGAAGAATCTTGAAAATGCAGACAAGCTTACCCTTGAAACATCTCTCAATGCATATGAGTGGACAACATATGATGCAAAGAAACCGGGAGATGCAAGATATATCAGACTGATCAACAAGACGAATGATGATGTGAAATTCAATTTGAAACAATTCGTTGTAAATACGGTAGAGTTCAAAGAAAAATCACTGCATTCAAAAAGCGGAAATTATACGATCACAGATCCTGAGAAAGCGTTCGACGGAAACAGAGCAACAGAGGCTGTTTATCAGACATCACAGAACGAAGGCGTTTGGTTCGTATACGATCTCGGACAGACAATCCACTTCGATAAGTTCAAAGCTGTCTGCGAGGATAGCGAGCATGACTATATCAGACATGGTAAATTCTCTGTATCTACAGACGGAGAGACATGGGAAGAAATCATGACTCTCGGTTCACAGGATGGACCAAATAACGGAGAAGCGAATGATACTGATGAGATCGGAGCGGTGCTTCCGAATCATGAAACTTCTTATAATACAAAAGAAGCAACAAACATTAACAAAGATGCACGTTACCTGAAATTCGAGGTAACAAGAACAAAAGTCGGTTCTGACAAGTGGGTTCGCTTCAGCGAGCTTGAGATCAATGACGGAGCGTATGTTCCGAGTGAAAACGATCCGACATATGAAAGCTCATGTCTCGATACACAAAACGGAAAATTCTCTTATATGTCAGATATGAATCTTGCGACATCATTTGTTCCGGCAGAAAAGAGCGGAAACCTTGTTTATCATGTATCAGAGAAGAATGACCGCAATAAGATTAAGATTGTTCAGAGAGCAGATTCGATTTCAAATGCAACTGTAAGTGTGAGAACATTAGCAGAAGCAGATACATGGAAACCTGTCGGAACACTGGGCAAGACAGTGAATGAGTTTGTTCTTCCGAATGAGACAGTGCTTCTTGATGTGAAAATTGAGTGGTCAGATGCTAAGGTCGGCATTATAGAGATGTTCCTTTCAAAAACAGATGCTCCGACACCGGAAGAGAAAGTTTGGACAGTGACACTTGACGGAAAAGAAGTAAAAGTAAAAGACGGAGAAAAACTGACAAAACCGGCAGACCCGACAAAAGAAGGATATAAATTCCTCGGATGGTTTGTAGGAGATAAGGAGTTTAACTTCGATACACCGATCACAGAAGAACTGAACGGTATTAAGATCGAAGCTCGTTTTGAGAAAATCGACGAACCGACACCGGAAGAGAAATTTTGGACAGTGACGCTTGACGGAAACGAAGTGAAAGTAAAAGACGGAGAAAAACTGACAAAACCGGCAGATCCGACAAAAGAGGGATACAAATTCCTCGGATGGTTTGTAGGAGATAAAGAGTTTAACTTCGATACACCGATCACAGAAGAACTGAACGGTATTAAGATCGAAG
>ENA-OPCD01001168-OPCD01001168.1-human-gut-metagenome-genome-assembly--contig:-NODE-1168-length-20789-cov-8.305874_pt1 | contig 20789 bp, 19 predicted proteins | sample MGYA00241560_ERZ501471 | MGnify/ENA primary metagenome ERZ501471 (study PRJEB25962, sample SAMEA2042578) | human gut metagenome | biome: human gut; feature: human-associated habitat; material: faeces...
CGACAATCGTCGAAGTGGAGTTAATCAGAAAAAGTGGCAAGGTACACCGCTACTGCCATCTGAAGACAGATGAAAAGTCATATTTGTGGTTGGATGCCTCAGAACTTGGCAGCGTGGTGGAGGAAGTGAAGGTCTCGGTAGTTGATGACCGGAACCGGGAGCTGCACTTGGCTATATGCCATGACTACTCCAAGGATAATATGAAGGTGCAGCTTACCGGCAAGAATCCGGATAATCTGAAGGAAGCTTCCGGACTATATGCGAGACTGATGAACTTGTTCATTGGGAGCCTGAAGGAAACGCGGGAACTGTAGGAGCAGATAACGTCCTTGATGATATGGAAAGCCTATTGAAATATAGAATGGAAAATCTTGATTGGATAGACTGTTTCTTGGAGACGCTTGGCGTCGACGCTTTTCTTGAGTTTGAGACGAGGGTATATAGTGCCCTCGACAAGCTCAAGGTCATGCATTACTATGATATCGGGGGCTCGGTCATACCGGAGCAGCAGGAACTATTTATCAAATTCTGTTGCTGCTATATCACCGGGCACCCTGAATACGAATTCAATGAAGACTATACACAGATATGGAGGAAAGAAAGCTATGAACAATGGAAGATGGCAACCCGATGAGGACAGATACGTCCGGGAAAATGTCAATAAGAAGACATTGGAACAAATGGCGGAGCATTTGGGAAGATCCGCATTGGCTGTACAGTTATATATGCACCGGAAGCATATTGTAGTGGGACAAACAGTCAAGCGGAATCTGGTGCAGGAGATTCTCCGACTGAAATTCCGGCATCCGGAAAATTTCATGCCCAACCGTGCCTTCTACCAGGAGGTAGGCATCAACCAGATGCGCTGGTGGGATATTTTCTATGGCCGAAAAAATATAAACCAAGAAGAATATATCGCGTTGTCGAAGTATTTCGACATAACACTGGAGGAGGCATTCGCAGCGCGTCAACTTTGCATATTTGAAGAACAATGATTGATGACGAATTAAAACAGAGAATAAAGGATGCCAACGAGATTACGGACGTGATCGGCCAGTTTGTATCCCTTCACAAGAGAGGTATCAATTATATAGGGATCTGCCCGTTTCATCCGGACCGGCATCCGTCGATGACCGTCAGTCCGTCAAGACAGACATACAGGTGTTTCGTCTGCGGCAAGGGAGGGGATGTCATCCAGTTTGTCCAGGATCATGAGAACATGTCATTCAACGAGGCTGTCACCTGGCTGGCTGGCCGTGCGGGAATCTCTCTCCCTGAACGGGTGATGTCCGACGAGGAAACGGCCAGGGTAAAAGAACGTGAAGCGCAGCGTATAGCGATGAAAGGCGCCGCATTCTTTTTCGAGAAGCATCTTCCGGAGGCGCAACTTTATCTGCATGACAGAGGGTTCAGCCTGGATGACAAGGTCCTGAAGGATTTCAGAATTGGATATGCCCCGGCAGGTAACCTGGCTAAAAAGGAGATGCTTGCAGCCGGATTTTCCGAACAGAAGCTGCTTGAAACGGACATTCTGAAGAGAAGCGAGAAGAACTTCACCTTCGACACTTTCAAGGACCGCATCATGTTTCCCTATTTTGATATCAAGGGCAACATAAACGGATATACCGGACGCTGGCTGATCCCGCAGGAAAACACCGGCAAGTACGTCAATACCGGGGACACGCCGTTGTTCAAGAAAGGCACTCACCTTTTCGGTTTGTACCAGGCACGTACTGCCATTGCAAGATATGATTGTGCGTATATAGTCGAAGGTCAGTTCGATGCCATGTCCATGCACAAGTTCGGTGTCTGCAATACCGTTGCCACCAGCGGAACCGCACTGACTCCGGAACAGATACAGCTGCTTGGCCGGTTCACCCATCGCGTGATACTTGTATATGATGCGGATACAGCCGGGCTGAAAGCGTCACTGGTCAACTGTGAGGCTTTCTTGCGTGCGGGTTTCCAGGTCAGTGCAGTTCCGCTTCCTGAAGGGAAGGATCCTGATAATATTGCCCAGGAGCAGAAACTTGAAACCGGAAAATGGCTTGCAAACCGGGAACAGAATTTCCTTCAATATTTTGCCATCTCCTTACGAGGCAAGAATCCCGGAACCGACCCAAACAGAGAGGAAGAGGCAATGCAACGGCTTTCAACCCTCATATCTGTCCTCCCTTCGGAAACGCTTCTTATCAAGTGCATAGAGATAATGGCCGGGATTTTCGGCTGCAACACGGAAGTCATCCAGCGGAAAGTGAATTCCATCTTGCGGCAGCGGAAGACAGCTTCCATCAAGGAGAAAGACAAGATGGCTCCCGGTATATATGGTATCGATATGATTGCGGAGGCACGTAGCGGGAATGAGCCTTGCATCCTGACATCGAATTATCAGGAGTTCCTCACCTTGTATGGAGATGCCCCCATAGCATACGTCCATGGCATTCCTGGAATGAACGACATACAGCAGTTGCGTCAGGCAAGCCAGATGTTCACCTCTGACAGCGATGGCCTTACCATTGCAAAGGACGGTACGGAATCCGGTTACCTTGCCGGATTATCCGCCATTTTCCGTGCCGGGCTCTCCAATATCACCATAACGGTCGAACGGGATGTCCAGGATGATAATGATGAGGAAGGAAGTGACGACGAGGAAAATATGGACGGGGAGGCAAACGATATCATCGAGACTTTCAATTTCGCGAAATTCTATGTATTCCTGCACAAATCTTTTTTTAAGACCTATAATGGCGAGCGTGCTCCCTATATCGAACGTTGTGCCGAAATAATCAGCTACGCGGAAGATTCGGTACGCATCATCAACTTTACCTACTTTCAGAATTGCCTGGGTCTGACCAAGCAAGCCCTGAATGAAATACTCAAGCCCTATCTGGCCAAACGCAAGTCACGCATGGCCATCAATGCACAACGGACGGACGATGACTATACTGAAGAGAATTATGACCCGGACGAACTTCCCCGTTATGTCCAGGACAATCCGGAATATCTGCAGATGTTCCAGCAATGCAATTACTATCCGAAGTTAAACAAGCAGGGGGAACCGGTATGCTACCTTTTCAAGAATGAGAAGTCCGGCCATACCATGGTAGGTGATTTCTATATGATTCCACTTTTGCATATTTACTCGGACAACGACGAGGAAAACAAGCGTGTCCTTAGAATAAACCGCCGTTATTACAAGACACCGCTTTACATTGAGGTGAATTCCAAAATCCTGGCCAAGAAAAGCACTATTGAGGAGAAGCTGATTATGCTGGAAGCAGTCAACTTCACCAATGGTGAAGAGAAACATTGGACTAAAATACGTGAATATATGAGCAGACATTATGTTACTTGCACAGAGGTTTCCACATACGGGAACCAGCAAGAAGACGGTTTTTCCCGACGGGAAGACCAGCAGTTTTTTGCCTTCGCCAACGGCATCTTCCATGTTGTTGACGGAATACCGAGATTTGATGCGGTAAATGAGCTTGGAGTGGTCACTCACAATGGCCGGAATTATTATCTGCCGGCATTCTCTACCATATATGCCGGTTCCGGCAAGCAGTCCGACAAGTACGAACTTATTTCACAGCTTGTCTATAAGGAAATCCCTATAGACAAACGTTGCACTTTCGACGAATGGGCCTCACTGATGGACCGTGTATATAAAATCAACGACAACGGGAAATGGGCCATTCTCTTTGCCATCATGTGCGCTTTCCGAAGCAATATACACTGCATAGACCGTTTGTTTACAGCGCCATTCTTTATGGGACCGATGTCATCCGGAAAAACACAGATTGCGATATCCATCCGTTCCCTGTTCATATCTCCCAAGATACCGATTTTCAACCTGAACATCGGTACCGATGCCGCCATGTCCACATTGATGAGCACTTTCCGGGATGTTCCGGTTGTCCTTGATGAATACAACAATAAGGATATATCAGATATAAAGTTCCAGGCACTTAAAGGAATAGTATATGATGGCGATGGAAGACAGAAGCGTAAAGGCACATCCGGCAAGGAGATAGAAAACGACAAGGTGTACGCGCCGGTTGTCATTTGCGGCCAGGAAACTCCCCAACGTGATGATAATGCACTCATGTCACGTATTATAGTCTGCGAAGTCCCCAAACCGAAAAACCGAACCCAAGAGGAAGTGGAGCTTTTCAACAAACTCAAGGATATAGAGGATCCGGCCAAAATCGGGTTGTCGAATGTCCTCTTTGAAGTCCTTCAGCTGCGTCCGCTGGTAATGCAGCATTTCCGGACACTGAAACAGAAATCCTATGATGAATTGAAGCAGGCGCTGATAAATGCCGGTGAGATTGACCGCCTCATGAAGACTGCATCATTGTTTCTGGCGACATGCAGACTGATTGAGGATTATACAGAGTTGAAATTACCGTTCACCTATGAGGAGTTTTTTAAAATAGCCTGCGATAAAATCAAATTTCAGGTGGAACTGATTTCCAAGACGGATAAGCTGGCCACATTCTTCAAGGCTATGGATGTGATGATTGATACCAAGGCAATCAGGGAAGGCAGGGACTTCGCCATTGATACACCGGAACGAATCACCATCAAGCTGCCCGGAGGAGAGAAGAAGGAGGTTCCTATTCCTGCAGGAACCCGCGTGTTATTCCTACGCGTCAGTACCATCTATACGCAGTACGCACGTTCTTCATATAATCAAGAAGACTCAACACAGTCGACCATCGAGCAGAACCTCCGCTCCCATCCCAGTTACCTGGGCTTTGTCCATGCACGCCGGTTCAATTGGTATGAAGTCGTGGAGGTACCACGCGGCGGTTTCGAGGAAGATACTCCCAATGAAACCGGAATTCCGGTAAAGCTCAACAATGACATGGTGCGTAAAGTTGAGAAGAAGTGTACCAATTCCAGTTGCATAGCTATCAACTACGAAATTTTCAGAGAATTATATAGCATTGATTTGCAACGCGGTTCTGAAGAATCCCGTGTTGACGATAATCCCGACAATGACCCTATCGGAGTAATCGGTGCCCCCCAGGAGCTGAAGTTCTGATGTTACATTTTCCTATATCACAAACCAGACATTTATTCCCGGTGGCCGTCCCATCGGGAATAAATGCTTTTTTATATTCCGATTTGCGGACATTTCGTTCGGTTTCATCACCCTGGTATCTTATGATACTCCCCTACTCCATCCCCCGGACCCCCTGGAATAAAAAGATAAGCAATATAGAGGGAGTTTTGAAAAGAAAATATTTCAAAAGAGGCGTCCAACAGTCCAACAGTCCAACAAGAGAAAGGATTTTAAAATGTAACTCTCTGTTGTATAGTAGTATATATTTTCTATTTAATCATATATATATACTACAATGGCGTTGTCTTGTTGGACGCTGTTGGACGTGTTGGATTGCCGTTTTTCAACCATCCAACTGGCTCCGTCCAACAAAAACGGCAAAAAATGCGGCTTGTTGGACGTGTTGGACGTCCTCCAACAGTATTTTCTTTATAGTAAATTTGTATAACTAAATAATAATCAGTAACTTTAATAATGCTGTTGGACTGTAGGACAGTTGGAAGCAAAAATAAACAAAAACGGTTTCAAAAAATTTTTTTAAGGAAATGAGCATGATTACGACGAGTATTTCAATTACACCTTACCTGGCTGAATATCTGCGTGGAAAGTACAACAACGGTGCGGATGAACCTTTCCGTATTCCTGACAATACGGACTTGTACCATGTGATATGGACGCTGATGTCGCGGCGTCATCAGAACCAGTCTCCCATAGATGACGGTAATCTGACTATCATACTCCCGGAGAGGCGTATCGGTAAGGATCCGGAAATATACAACTATCTGTCTCCACGGTCGGCCAAAATCATAGAAACGGAAATACGCAGGATGTTCAACCGGGAACTTCATACGGCAATGGACGAGAACGACTTGAACGGGCATGAGTTGAACAATCTCGACATCGTTCACAATTTCCTATGTGCGTATTGCATAGACAGCATCAGCGAGGATGCGTTGCTGAAGAACTTCTATCGGTGGCGGGAGAACATCCGCAAGCGGAAAAAACGCCGCGAATATAAAAAGAAGTTAAAAAACGGCTAAAAAATCACCGACCGAACTATGCGTTTTGTCCCAAAATGGCGGACAAAATGTCCTATGTATGGCGAACTTGTTGAATTACAAATAAATATCCTAATATGAAAGAACTTTCCATTCAGATTAAAGTCTATCCGGTGAGTAACATGCGCCAGGATGTCTATCGGTTCATGGCCGATGAGTTTGAGTTTACTCCGGTACCGGAATCTTCAGAGGCGGGCCGCTGTTTCAATTGCAATAAAGATATAAGCATAAGCCTTCCTCCATCCGGAGTGATGAAAGACTTCCTGGCTGGCAGGTTCTGCATTGTAGAGTTCACTGACACCAGGCACCGGAGTTTCCGGATCGGGGACAAAAAAATACCCGCCATTGTCTCGATATCCCCCAATCTGAATTCGGCAACTCTGAAAATTGAATGCAAAATGCTCAGTTCCCCGCTATTGTAGCGTCCTTCACCCCTTTCTGCAGGCTGCCTATCTTCGCTGAAAAGATACGCAATGAACAGAACTTATCTACGCCAGCTTCTTACTTTAAATATACACCGGCTTCTTATCACGGCAGAGGGCTTGTCTTCTGCCATGATAGAGGCTTTTCCATTGGTGCCCGCTGACAGTCTGCAGCCGACATCCTTTTTCTTCAATGAAAATCCTCCCACATATAAAGAGACATCGAAAAAGGCCCTTTCACTTCTTCAGCAGGAAATGAAGGCCCGTTCAGAACTCCAGGGTATAACCGTCACCGATGACTTCTCTTCTGACGAACTTCCTGAAGGCAGTATCGCCTATCACCGTATCTGGGGATTCATCACCTCAGATTGTCAGTGGTATTTCTCCTCCAAGCAGTTCGAACGGGACCTGCTTGCGGCAGAAGCCAATCCGGCCATAACCTGCCATTTCCTGCATGTGAACTCTCCGGGAGGGGAAGCATGGTATATGGACAGACTCAGTGAAACGATGCGCTCACTCGGCAAGCCTGTCATGACATTGGTGGAGCAGTGCAACTGTTCGGCCAGCTATTATATAACCTGCCATTCCAGTTTCATTGCCGCACTCACGGCCTATGATACCATCGGCTGCATAGGAACCATGATTTCCACTTGTAACTATGACGGATGGTTCGAAAAGATGGGTCTCAAACTCATCCAGGCCAAAGCCACGAAATCAGACCTGAAGAATAAAAAGACGGATGACTTGCTCAGAGGGAAACCGGAACAGTACATCAAAGAAGAACTGGATCCACCCAATGAACAGTTCCTTGCCGCCGTTCTTGCGTCCAGACCGCAACTGGGCAACCTGCCGGAAGACGATCCGGTATTCCGTGGTGAAACGTTCGATACTCCGCATGCCATCGATAAAGGGCTGGTTGACGCCTCCATGACTTTTCCCGAAGCTGTGGCTAAGGCTGTAGAACTCGGTCGCAGCTATATGGAGATTGAGAATATAAAAAGAAGTGCTCTCAACTATTTATAACTTAACTTTTGTTTATCATGAATTTAAAGGAAAGAATTCAGACCGTCCTGCAGAAACTGAATCTGCTGGACAAAGCGAAAGCCAATCAACTGACCCAGGAAGAATGGGGACAGATAGTCAACTCCTATAATCAGGAGTACCAGTCTATCCTTCAGGATGACTTGGCTGCGGACCAGGCGGCGCAACGGCAAACGGTTGCCGTCACCCAGGAACAGATTGACCAGGTACAGTCCATTCTTGGACGTATCGTCAATCCGGTACAAACCAATTCAACAGCCACGGAAGAGGGAAACGGCGGGAATGGACCGGTGCAGACCATTTCACAGCCAGCCAACGGTGAAGGTCTGGTGCAACTGGCCACTGCTGTGCAGAGCCTGGTTGACAATATGAACAACCGCGCGGAGGATGATATCCCTTCCCGGACAGTGACAGCCGCTTCCATCATGTTCACGGGACCGGCAGACCGGTCCCGGTATCTTTTCGGTATCGAAAACCAGATGTTCTCCATGTCCGAACGTTGGAACAAGATTGCTGTCAATCCGGCCTCCGCTTCTTCTTACGGTCCATGGAATGAAGAGATTGAAGGGGCCGCTTTCCGTCGCCAGGCCGTTACTTTCTCCCGTTCACTGCAGCAGCGTTACGATTATCTGCACAGAAACGGCATGCTTGACGCCAAACGTCTGGCAGCCGGAGAATTCAGTACGAACTACGAAGGAGTGGATACAGCCGGTGTGGGCAACCAGTATGTGGTTCTGCGTCAGGACTATTTGATTGCCCGTGTACTCTCAGTCCGCGACCTCACGCAGTATTTTCCCGTCCGCTATGGAATTCAGGACCATGACCTCGTGTTCAATGCCTTCTTCTCCGAAGTTTCCCAAGCTTACCAGCAGGGTGAAATCTGGAAGGGTGACATGAAGCTTGAGAACGAGATGGGTCATGTGGATGATGCGATGATCAAGCTCAAGTTCGGTCCGATGAAAGAACTGGAGCGCATGTACATCGCTTATCTGAACAAGGAAGGCTCCGATCCTATCAAGTGGACCATGATCGAGTTCTGCATTCTGAACTCATTGGAAACTGCGCAGGTGGAGCAGAACAAACGCCGTATGCGGGGTATCTATGTCAAGCCGGAAACGGGTGTCGCAGGCAATTACTTGAACGCATCAACCGGAATCATATACACGCTGGTCCGCTACATGCATGAGTTTAAGATTCTTCCCCATGACGATGAGTCCTATCGCAGCTACACGGCTTCCAACATGTTGGATTCCGTTCAGGAGTTTGTCGGCGATGTGGTGGCTTCCTGCACGGAAGACATGGACCTTGACCGCCACGTCCTCTATCTGAATAAAACCCATTTGCCCTGGTGGATTAAGAATGTCCGCGCCAAATATGGAAAGGACATTGATTTTTCCGGTCCGGACAGTTACCGCAATGTGGTACCTGACACGAATATGCGTATCATCTGGTTGCCTCACCTCGGTCAGCTTCCCCTCATGTTCATGGATATTCCGGGTAACCTCCAGTTCCTGGAATTCGTACCGGGCGAGATGCTCTCTATCAAGGTGAAAGAGGACATGGAACTGGTAAAGGCATGGTCCACCTGGAAAGAAGGTACCGCCGCTTCGTTCACCGGCCGCCGTTTTGACAGCCTGGAAAAACTGAAGGCCAACAATTACGAATGGCAGCAGATCTTCATGAACAAACCTGCCGTCGATATGGCAGCGGACGCGACCACTGTCGATGCTTCAAAGGGATTCTGGCAGATAACAGCGGCCAACACTGCCGCCAAAGCCATTACGGACATTACGGGAGCCAAAGCCGGTGTAGCCTACATTATTGAATGTGGCAGTACCGAGAATGCCACTACCATCGCCAAGTCGGACAAGTTTGCCGACATTACGGAAGCTTATACTCCGACCAAAGAGGGTGACTATATCATGGTAATCCTGAACAGTAAGGGTAACTTCCTGGAACTGGAACGTCAGGTAGGCGGTGTACGCAAGGTGAACGCTGCACTCCAGCCCAACATTCCTGGAGTCAGATAATTGGTTGTCTATAAGAACAGATTGTTTTCAGGTAGCGCGGGGCGGGTCCACTTAAGCCCGCTCCGTTTTTTATAACTTAAAAATTAAAATTGTATGAAAGCAAAAAGAATTTCAAATCCTTTCCGTAAAGGGAACCAGGCCGCCCGTAAGATGCAGGTCCGGTTTTTCCTTTCGCTGATGGTGCTTCTGGCACTCGTGTTTATTCTTGACATGGTCATGTCCCCCGGTTCTGTGCTGGGAATTTACGGATTTTCCGGTACCACACTGGCCGCCATGATGGTCATCGGTGACGTGGACGATGTATCCGACCGTAAGACGCACGGCTCGAATATAGCCTACAAGATTTACCTGGTGGATGTCGACCAGATAAATTCCGATGTACCCTTTCCGCTTCCAAACCAGCAGCGTGAGATAAGCACCATCCCGATGAAAGCCGGACAATACATGAAGTACTTTGCGGCGCACGATATTCCCACCTACACTTCAACCGGTGAGAAAGGTGACATTACCACCAGCGGTACCAACACTTTTGTTGCCGTCATGGGCGGCATGCGTGACCAGCTGCTCGATTTCATTGAACAGCATGCCGGAGGCAAGTTCATCATCCTTTTCAAGGAAGTGGGCGATGCGCAGTGGTACATCCTCGGCAACTATGACCGTCCGATGGTACTCTCCTCCTTCGAGTCCAAAAATGACAAGGACGGGCGTTATGTAACCTATACCTTCACACGTACAAGCATTGACCAGTACTACAAGTATACGGGCGATATTGTCCGTGCTCCGGCAGCTGCTCACACGGCTGGCGCAACGGCACTTGCCATTAAATCCACCAACAACCGTTATATCATCCCCGATGGCAGTGAAGGCACATACGCCATTTCCACTGTCAGCGGATTGACAGCCAATGATAAGGGACGTTACATCACACTTGAGGGTACCGGTACCGACAAGGCGGCCACCATTGCCGACGGCAACAGCTTTGTGCTTGAGGATGGAGCTACCTGGACAGCCAAAGCGGGTTCCTCCATCACCTTCATGGTGCTTGATGCCTCTACACTTGTCGAGGTATCCGGTAGCCGTGTGCAGACAGCTTAGTAAAAAACACCTCTTACAAGTCAGCAGAATTCCCTTATAGGCAGCGTGTTGGCTTGTAAGACTTAAATCTGTATGTTATGTATAGTTTCAAAGAAAAGAAGACACATTTCGTGGCTCTCCGGAATCCGGATGTGGCACAATATGACCTTGAGTTACTGGCTAAAGAAGTTCCTGGATTTCCGCAGCTTGCCACATTCTCACGCAATCCCAAACGTTATGCCGATGATATCCTTTATGCACTGTTAGATTGTGCTACACGTGAGAAGATACGTGAGTATCGCCGGGCTATGATCGCAAAAGAGGCAGAAGATGCCGGAGAAAAGAAAACAGAAGCCCCTGCTGCGGAAAAACCGGCCGAAAAAAAACAGCAAATGCCCGAAGGGGAAACAACACATACTGAAGAGACCGGTCCACATGATGACGTGGAAAAGCCTGAAACAGCTCCGGCTGACAACTCGGCAGAAGAGTTGAAACAAGCGCTTGATGAAGCGGAAGCCCGTGCTGAAGAAGCCGAACAGCGTGCCGATGAAGCGGAGGAAGCCAGGGATGAAGCGGAAGCCCGTGCCCAGGAGACTGAGCAGGCGCTGGAAGAAGAGAAAAAAAAAGAGCCGGCCAAGGTTCCGGTAAAGTCCAAAAGCAAGAGGAATACCCGCAAATCGACTGGGACAACCTCTTCGACCCGCAAGTCCAAATAGCCACACTCATCTACAACGACCGTGTGGTCACTTGGAAACAGATGAAGCAGCTCGACGAAAGTCTGGAAAGAAAACCGCAGAAGCGTGACATCATGGACATGGTGGAACTGCGTATCCGTAATCTCCAGGCATTCGATGAGCTGCAATCGTTCAACGACACTGGGAAGTTCCTCTACATTCATCCGCTCATAGCCCACCAGTCAGAGAGTGCACAACTGGAGAAGCTGCTGCAGACGGACCCGCAGGAGTTCCTGCGCCTGCATAAGAACGTGACGGACAATATCCGCAGATACGAGTGTTACCTGAAACGCGCTGACAGGCAAAACAAGCGCACCCAAGACAAGGAGAATCTCCGACGTCACCGTGAACGGGAATCACTGTTCAAAGCAATATTGCAAAAATTCAATTCGAAGTAAAATGGAAAAGCTGATAGAAGTATTTAATTTGGGTGGTTTGCCTACTGCCCCGCTGGATTCGTTCTTGGAGCTTCAGGAGGACTTCAAGAAGTCTGATCCTGACAAATTATCGAAACTGCAGATGCTTATCATCACCCGTGGTTTCAAGTATGCGTTCAAAGCCTGGCAGGATCCGGACGGAAAGCTCTGGATTATCGATGCTCATCAGAGACGGAAAGCACTGCTTGCATTGCGCAAGTCCGGGTTTACAATACCGGAAATACCTTATGAACCCATTTTTGCGGCAGACAAGAAGGAAGCGGTAGAGGAAATAGCAGCCTATAATTCCGAGTTTGCCACCAGGAATCCGGATACCCTGCTGTTCAAAAAATATAATATAGATTCTGACACCCTGCAGCGCTTCAACCTGGGTTATGAGGTCAAGACCACTGATTTCGGGCAGCTATCTCCCTTGTTTGCCCAAGAGCATGAGTCGGAAAATGTGCAGGAAGATGCCACCGATTTTAATGTTCCTGCATCTGAAGATACTGTAATTGCCAGACCCGGCGATATATGGTTGCTCGGTAACCATCGTCTGATGTGTGGTGATTGCCGTTCCAAATCGGACATCACGGCGCTGATGGACGGACAGCATGCGGACTTGTGCGTCACAGACCCACCGTACAACGTGAACTATGAAGGCGGTACAGAGGAGGAACTCACCATTCAGAACGATTCCATGGAAAACGACTTGTTCGCCACCTTTCTCAGGCAAGTGTTTTCTGTCATGTTTGCCGTACTCAAGCCGGGAGGATCCTACTATATATTCCATGCGGACAGTGAAGGCGAGAATTTCCGGGCTTCTCTCAGGAAAGCGGGATTCAAGATTGCACAATGCTGCATCTGGGTAAAGAATACTATGGTGATGGGACGCCAGGATTATCAATGGCAGCATGAACCTTGTCTATATGGCTGGAAACCGGGTGCCGGACATCAATGGAATTCCGACCGTAAGCAGACTACCGTCTGGAATTTCGACAAGCCGCAGCGCAATGCCATACATCCGACAATGAAGCCCATAGCCCTTATGGCATATCCCATATCCAATTCCAGCACTCCCGGTCAGATAGTCCTCGACATCTTCTCCGGATCCGGTTCAACCCTCATGGCATGCCAGCAGATAGACCGTATCTGTCATGCTATGGAGATAGACCCGAAATATGTTACCGCCACCATTTACCGATACCGCGCCATGTTCCCTGAACAGCCCGTCCGGTTAGTCCGGAACGGAGAATTACTGGATGTGAAACAGACAGCTGATATGATAGCTGACCAAAACAAGGTAATCCAATGAGACATGCATCACTTTTCAGCGGAATAGGTGCGCCGGAATTGGCCGCTTATTGGTTGGGTTGGGAAAATGTATTCCATTGTGAAATCAACCCATTTTGCAGACAAGTACTTAATTATTGGTTCACTAATTCAAAAAGTTATGAGGATATCACAAAAACAGATTTTAGAGAATGGCAAGGGAAAATTGATGTCCTCACGGGAGGATTTCCATGCCAACCGTTCAGTGTGGCCGGAAAGAGAAAGGGAACAGAAGATAACCGCTACCTCTGGCCGGAATTTAAACGTGCCATACGGGAAATCAGACCGCCTTGGGTTGTTGGTGAAAATGTTGCTGGCATCTTATCAATGGTACAACCCAGCAAGAAGGCTGACATGGAAAGTATGCCGGCTACGGAGCATGAGGATAAACAGGAGTTTGTCATCGAAACCATCTGCAAGGACCTTGAAGCCGAAGGATATACTGTCCAACCGATTGTTATACCGGCTTGTGCCGTCGGTGCGCCCCATAGAAGAGACAGAGTCTGGTTCATCGCTTGTAACAACAGCTTCAGATTACGAAAAAAAAAGAGTGAAGGAAAATCGGATACGGATGGCAGAATACCTCCGTACGAATTTGTTGCAGACTCCCACGACTGTCCAACGTTGCGAAGCACCGGAAAAAATGAAGGAAAGGGCACTCAAAAAGGGATACAAGAACGGAACGACATACAACAGTCTGCTAAGCCAGCTTGTTTATGGGGGACTTCTTCCTACTCCTCAAGCGGCAGACAGTTCAATTGGTGCAGTAATAGGACAGAACGACCGCTTTATCATTACGAAGAACGGGATGTTTCGGAAAGTGAATCAGAACGGTTCGAACGGAAGTGTAGGACTTGGAAGGATTTTCCATCTGATGAGCACACCGACTGCATCGGATTGGAAGGGAGGCTCGACAAGGAAAAACCCCTCTCTCCAGAGAACGAGTCTGCGTGGGGAAATACATGCGGATTACGGTATTGGGAAGACTTCCCAACTCAACCCCCTATTTGTCGAGGAGATGATGGGATTTCCGACTTATTGGATACTGATGCCATTTTTAAAGGCTCCCGGTCCATCCGTCAAAACCCTTATTCCAGATGGAGGACAGAAGCGATAAAAGCCTATGGAAATGCCATGGTGCCACAAGTGATATATCAGATATATAAGACCATCAACGAAATAGAACAATAACATGAAAAATGAAATCAGTCCAACTTCAAATGTCGATAAGGCCACCTTGATAGGTGACGAATATGTATCCCAAGTGCGTACTTTCGGTGCCTTGGGGTACACTCCCCAACGTATATGTACGCTTCTCGGCCTGCGTGGAAAAGAAAAAACGGCACTTATAGTCCGTCTGTCGATACCCGGTGACGTATATTACGACGCCTACCGTAACGGTTGTGCCCTGGGAGAATACAATATCGATGCCGAACTCGCCAAGAAAGCCGAGACCGGTGATGTGTCGGCCATTGAGACCTTGGAAACACGTAAGCAGGAACGGACAGTCAAAGACTTAAGAAACCAACTCTTTGGAATATGACCAGACTCGACACCCTTGATAAGATACATCCGGACTTGATATCCGCATTCCTCACTACCGGGAAGTGTGATGGCATTCCTGCCGATGTGCAGTTATTCCTCAAGCAGCTGCAATGGGCGGCGGAGATTTACGAATACGAGCGTAACATCACCCGTGCCGCCAAGCAGCTGCGCCAGCGCATCAATGCCCAGCAGCAGATAAATGTGGATGAACGTACATGTAAGGCACGCATTTATGCGGCCATCAATTACTTCAATATCGACAACAATGTGTCCATCAAGGTGTGGGAGTCCAACTATGCCGACAAGTACGAGGATCTTGCCAAACTATGTGCGGCTGCCGGTGACTACAAGACCCAGGGCAAGTGCTATGCCGCCGCCCTGGAGTGCCGTCGCCGTGCCGCCGAGATTGCCGAAGCCGACCGTAACCTGGGGATTGTCTTCCTGATATCTCCCGAACTTACTCCGGAAGACCTGGGATACAGCAAGGCCTCCCTGAAGGAGATTGCCTCCAAGCACAATAAAGGCTTCTATCTGAACTTGATAGAGAACCTTCCCATCGAGAAGGCCGAGAAGAAGCGTCTGCTGCGCGATGCGGATATTGAGGAAGCTGAATACGAAGAACTTAATGAAGAGTGAAATGGAAACAGATATTGAAACCACTTCCCGGTTTGAGGAATACTACATGAACCAGATGCAGATACTGGTCAATGTCATCGATGCCAACAACATATTTGCCGAGGTGGCGCGTGCAGGTGGCAAGACGGAAGGTATCACCGGCCCACGTATCATCCGTGTAGCCAATGACATGCCGGGCGAGCTGTCGTTTCTGGTACATAAGACCTACGTTGCCCTGATGACGAACGTATGGCCCAACCTTCAGGCTTATTTCTCCAGGGAAGTCACCATAGGTGGGAAGGTGCGTTCCATGCTGGAATATGGTATTGACTATGTGGTGGGCGAAAATAAGCTCCCTTCTCATTTCCGCAAGCCCCGATATCCCATATCCTACCCCAAACACAGTGTCGTTTTCCGGGATGGCCATCACATCCAGTTGGTAAGTTCGGACCAGCCGGAGTCCGTTGCCGGACGCTCTGCCGTCCACGCCATCATTGAAGAGATGAAACACAACAAAGGGGAGAAATTGAAAACCCGCTTGTTCCCTTCCCTCCGTGGTGCCAGTGCCGAAATACGCCGGTCACCTTATTACCAAGGAATCACGGGCGTATCCGATACCGCGCGTGTGGACCTCGGCGAAGATGACTGGTTCGAGGAATATGAGAAGAATATGGATACGAAACTGATGGAGGAAATATCTACAGTAGCGCTTCATGTAAATGTAGCTATCTATCAGAAATACAAACTTATAAATTCCCAACGGGAAACTACAAATCCCGTTACCCTTGAACGTATCCGTCTTGAAATCATCAGGCAGGACCGCATCATATCCTTATGGCAGCCCCGCCTGGCGGACATGCGCCGTAACGCCACGTTGTACGTCCGTGCCAGTTCCTTCTGCAACAAGGATATTCTTGGTCCGAAGTTCTTCAAGACGCAGCTTGAGACCTTGGATATGGACGAATTCCTCACTTCCATCTGCGCTATCCGCCATAAGGAGGTTATCAACAAGTTCTTCGCAAACTACAACAAGGAGAAACATCAGTATGCAGACAGCTATATTTATGAATCCATTCTACGACTTGACCTGCGGGAACATTTTCTACTCACAGCCCGCTATTTGAAGTACTACAACAAGCGTGACGAGCTTTTGGTAGGATATGACCCCGGGCACTTCTCCAGCCTTGTTGTCGGGCAGGAAAAGGAATACGGCCGTCAGCTCCGCATAATCAAAGAGTTCTATTGCTGCTACCCGGATGAACAGCCCGAACTCGCCCGTCAGTTCTACGAGTTTTTCGGTACCGATGCTCTGAATAAACGTATCGTCCTCTATCCTGACCGTGCCGGGAATAAACGTCGTGAAGAACTGGAGCAGATTACCACCGACAGCCGTGCCCTGAAGCGTGAGCTGGAAAGTTATGGCTTTGAGGTGGAACTGATGAACGAAGGGCAGGCCACCGTCTACCATTGGCAGCAGTTCAAGTTGTTGCTTCTTATGTTTGGAGGCCGGAGCAATGCCTTGCCGGAAATTTTGATAGACGAGAACGAGTGCAGGAATCTTTGCAGTGCCATCATGCTGTCACCGTTGAAAAAAACGGAAGGCCGCATCGAGCTGGACAAATCGTCGGAAAAGAAAGTGCCTCTCAAGAACCAGGCCGGACTGACAACACAGCTTCCCAGTGCCCTGATTTATCTTCTTTTCGGGCGTTATGGAAACAAAGTGTTGAGTGAATTATCATCCATGCCGGACAATTTACCTGATAATCTGGCTATATAACGGCTGTTTTTCACTATAAAAATAGTCAGTAAAGATACAATAATGGTATCGTTTGACATTAAAACAAACGCTTTTCATTTGGAAACCAGACTTTTATATTTTTGAAAAAGGAAAGCGTTTTCTTCGTGAGGTGCTGTTCAGCACGCACCGCTGAGTTTTGGAGTTGCAAGGCATTCTTCGAGGTTCCTCGGAAATATGACGGAGGGTGCTTCCCGTCCTTTTTCCCGCAGTAGAAACCTGCTACTTTCGGGCATGGAAATGACAATGACCGGTATTCAAGCGATGCAATGGGCCAAGGAGATATCAAAACTGCCTGACGGCTGCTTTACCATTGCCTTCTTCCCGTGTTCCAGGCATAAGGGGGAGGCATCAGCCACATTGACAGTTAAAGAAGGATGCAGATGGCGTACTCAACTGCCTGAAGAAAGATTCAGTATAGATAGTGATAACTTCTTTCTGTTTACAGACGCAGACGGGGAACCCAAGATGTGCTACCGTATTCTCATCAGGTACATGGGCTTTCCTCAAGATGGTTTCAAACTTCATAAAATAGATTGGTTATGAGTAAAGGCAATCTCAAAATGGTAGGCAACTTCGGTTGCTATCTTGACGATGACAATGTAATATCCTTCCAGATTGGAGACAGGCCAATGGCTTCAGTCCTGGAACCGGACCCGATGTTCCCCCTGAGTGGAGGAAGTCTTCCGGATACACAGTGGCAGAGCATCCAGGGATTCCAGGTGTGCAGCCGTGGCTTCAACAACATGAAATGCGAGGAAGTCGCGTCCGACATAAAGAAGAACCGGCTTCTGCCGAGATTGATTACCAAGCAGGTCAGCATGTTGTATGGTCATGGGCTTGCCGTGTACAAGCCGGCAATCGTGGACGGGAAACTTCAGAAACAGTGGGTTGACTGTCCGGAAATCATGGACTGGCTCAACAGTTGGGAACAGCGCGGTCTTGAATCGGGTTATAAGGAAGTGGCCAAATCAATCATTAAGAACTACTACTATTTCAGGGACTGTTTCGTAAAGTGGCGCTTCACAAAGGGAAAAGCAAGAGGGACGATGCCCGTTGCCGGTCTTGAATCCATGGAGAACAGACATTGCAGGCTGGCCACCACCAAGAAGGATGTGGCGACAGATGTTGTCTACTACCGGGATTTCCGCTACATTGCCGTAGGGCGTTGGGGGTATGGCACCTCCACTTTCCGCATCTATCCGAAGTTTTCCTTTTCAGAGCTTGCCAATTACAGATTCGCGGCCATTTCCCATCACCGGGAAAAATCCGTGGATGAGTTCTACGGTGTGAACGAAACCCATGCCGGTACCAGATCCTACATCAAGGGTTCCAACGATACGGCTGATTATATAAACTCCTTTTTACGTAATTCGCTTGCCGCCAAGATACACATTGTCATCCCCAATGCCTGGCTTGAGTCCAAGAGGATCCAGATAACCAAACTCTGCGACGAGAATAAACGGCGCAAGAAGAACAATGAGGAAGAACTGATGTACAATGGCATCGTGATTGGTTCGGAATTCAAGGAATCCACCCTGATAAAGTATCTGCAGTCTGAACTGCGCAAGATCTCCCGCTATCTGTCCGGTGCAGACAACCAGGGTAAGGCCTATGCGACAATCAGCTTCAAGAACAGCCAGGGCGAAGAGGAACGCTGGAAGATAGAGACGGTTGATTTGAAATACAAGGAATATATCGATGCCTTGATATCCTATGACAAACGCGCCGATGAGGTGCTGCTGTCAAGCGTGGGACTTGACTCCTCCATCTCCAGTGTCAGCAAGGACGGGGTCATATCCAAATCAGGAGCCGATGCGTATTACAACTATCTGATATACATTATGTCACTGACCTCGGAAGACGAAATCTGCTCCGAACCGTTCAATATGGCCGTACAGATAAACTTTCCCCATTTATACAGCCAGGGCTACCGTCTTGGATTCTATCGAGAAGTCCCGGCACGCCAGGAAGATGTTTCACCTCAAAACAGACTAAATCAGCAACAGTCATGAGAATATTGGAAGAACTGTTTACCACCATTTCGGAATTTCGGAAGTATGCTCCCTATGCAGAGAGCAATGTCACTTTCGACCAGCTCAATTCGTCTGCCATTTCTGCGAAAAAGCAGATGGTTATCATCCTTACCAAAGATGTCTACACCGATCTGACGGCAGATGAGGGCGAACTGAAGGAGGCCCTGCGTCTTGCGATGGCCAATCTTACCATGGCCAAACAGCTCATTTTTGATGTTGTATCCAAGCGTAAGGATGATGTCGATATATACAAGCATGAGCAGGAAAGCATGCGCAGGTCGTATATCGAGAATTATTATAATGCCATGGATACTGTCATCCAGTTGCTTGACAACAGTCAGACCGTGCCCTCCTGGAAAGAAACGAGATACAAAAAGATGCTTGATGTTCTTAAAATAAAGAGTACGGAGGAGTTCGACATGCTGTATACGATAGACATGTCCTATCTGTTCTTTTTCCGGACCATACCGATCCAGAGCGAAGCGCTGGATGACGGGATATCGGCCTATTTTGAGCGGGCAGAGAAAAAGGAGGAGGTATTGCGCCCGCTCAAACGATGCCTCGCCAAGCAGACCATAGCCATTGCCCTGCGGAGATTTGACATTATAGAGTTTCCACCGACAATAAGAAGTCTGTTTGACGAGTCTAAGGCAAGCAGGTCTGGGAAGGATGAGCAGGCCCGCATGCTTGAGTTGTCAGCTTCTCTGCTTGAAGAGGTGAAGCGGGAACTGGCCAATATAGATCTGCTTTTGTCAACGGACAGTTCCGGCTCTGTAGATACGAACACATCCTTTAACCGTCCGGACGACATAATAATGCTGATGCCATGCTGACAATAGATTTTATAACAAAAGGAATGCAATACAGCATCCCCAATTCCTGGGATGGATTAACTCCTTATCACTTCCAAGCACTCATGCGTGATATACAAAGGTTTGCGGAGGGAAAAATATCCGTCGGCATGGTCCGTGTGAATTATGTTTGCCGGATTATGGGATGGAATCTTCAAAAAATAAGGAATACGGATGGATGGGCAAATGTGGCCTGGCTTGCAGAGCAGGTGACATTTCCGTTCACGATTGTCTATCCGGATAATGATGCAGCACTCCAGGAATTGGATTCTGAAACATACAGACTCTGTAAGAAGATACCACCACACCGGTTGCATGGAATAACCATATCCAGGTATCTGGACAGACTGGACTACAAATATGCAGTCGACTCATGTTTCTGCAAACAGCTGGTTCCGGCGATACATCTTGAGGATGAAACTTTTTTTGCCTATAATATAGAAACCATGTTCAACCGTCTTACTTGCTCGCTTACGGCACTCCAGTTCATAGAGGCACGTGGTCTCCTTGGATGTCCGAAAGAGCAGCTTCCGTTATTGGCCGCTATCCTTTACTATCCGGACCGGTATTCATCTGCCGGAGCGCATAAGTTGGCACAGAAGTTCACTGGGCTGCCGATGGATGAGCTTATTTCCGTAGCCTTCAATTTTCAGACCTTCACCAATTATCTGTTTACCAAAACTGAGTTCAAGTTGCTTACAGAACTTGAGGAGACCAAAGTTTCTGCCATTTCCACGGGTGCACTTGAGTCTCTGTACAACTTGAGTTC